>OGKF01001339.1_pt1 | contig 11252 bp, 9 predicted proteins | sample 1572391 | NCBI WGS metagenome assembly OGKF01 (sample SAMEA2582095, study PRJEB24529) | metagenome | biome: Human gut stool | place: China | collected 2011
ACGATTGAAGATACACCTGAGATTCATTATCGAGAAATCAATCCAGGAAAAGACTGTGTCGCGTTGATCGTAGAAGAAGACAGTGAAATCTTTAACTATACAGATGCGATCAAAGCTTCTTTACGACAGTTACCTGTTTGGCTATTACTATCTGAGGCCAGAGGAACAGAAGTACAATATCTGATTCAATCCCTTACAACTGGACATTATTGTTTAACAACACTGCATACCGATGATGTTCGTAAAGTTCCATCCAGAATGAAGAACATGGTAGAAGATCAACATGCAGCAGAAAGAATTGAAAACGATATTTACACATTCTTAGATGTCGGCGTGTTGATCCGTAAAGTTGTGATCAATGGCAAGCTGCCTGAAAATGTTATGTCAAAGGATGTGATCTTACGTCTCATCGGTGATCTGGGAGCAGACGGTGCTACTTATAAAGCACTGGAATTTTCCGGAAGTGCAGTAGAGAATATGACTGTTGCCAGCCGTATGACCATTTCCAATATGGCGATTGAAGCAGGTGCCAAGTGTGCTCTGTTTACACCAGATGAAAAAACAGCAGAATATTGCGATATTATTTTAAATGATTACCAGAAGAGTCTTGTAGGAGACCAAGATGCGACCTATTGCAAGGTAATGGAATACAAGGCAGAAGATTTTGTACCGGTTATGGCATGTCCATCCCAGGTAGACAAGATCCGCAATGTAAGCGAACTGGAAGGAACAGAGATCGACCAGGTATTTATCGGTTCCTGCACCAACGGCCGTTTAGAGGACCTGGCAGCAGCTGCAGAAGTTTTAAAAGGCAAGAAGGTAGCAAATTTCGTAAAACTGATCGTAACACCTGCCAGCCGCAAGATCTACAGACAGGCAGATGAAATGGGTATCCTGGATACACTGGCAGAGGCTGGTGCTATCATCACCCATCCAGGCTGCGGACTGTGCTGCGGAAGAACGGGCGGTATTTTAACAGATGGTGAAAGAGTAGTTGCAACCAATAACCGCAACTTCTTGGGCCGTATGGGAACTTCAAAGGTACAGATTTATCTGGCTTCTCCAAAGACAGCAGCAAGCTGTGCGATTGCAGGTAAGATCGTAAGCCCACAGTAATAGGAATTAAACATAATACCAATATAAATAAAAAGACATATTTTCATTCCCGAAAGTTATTTTGGGAAAAGAAAATATGTCTTTTTATTTTACAAACACAGTGATCAGGTCACCGTATACATATGGTACAACTTAAGCTGTTTAATATCTTCTTTGGATACTTTCAGCTGATTTTCCAATTCTTTGTTTTCACATAATCTGTTTTTTGAGAGTAGAAGTTTTCGTGCAATAGGCATGATCGGTCTTGTAGACAGGCCTGTAAATAAAGCCCATTTAGTTTCTGCATTTAATGTAGGAGCCAGTATTTGTATATAGGCAGTTTCCATTTCCACATCTCGATTTTGCAGAGTGATATTTGTAACTGCATCAAAATGTTCCATGTAGCCTTTATAAGTATTTTCACAGTTCTGGTAATGATCATAATCTTCAAAGTTCATATACATCATGACCTTCGTAAGGCCATTTTCTTCCGGATGGAGTTCAAAAAGGCGTCGCCCGATCCGGTTGATCCTTCCATCGTAAACATAACCATACAAGTTTTTAACATTTCTGAAAAAAGCGGGGCATTCTTTTAAAGTGGAAGAGGATGTGGCAGTATTGGGAAAATACAGAAGGGTTTCAATATGCACCTGCAGTGCGTTGGCAATGGCATACAGAGTGTCTATATCCACGGCTATTTCACCTGATTCATATTTTGATATAGCGGACTGGCTTTTGCCAATAGCCTGAGCCAGCTGTTGGTGGGTTATTTTCCGCATTTTACGTGTACGGCGGATATTCTGTCCGATTTCTTTGCTTATTTCTGACATATGGTTTCCTTTTTTATTCCCTAAAATAATATTTTTTAACGATTTAGGATCGCGGACACAAATGATGTGCAGTTTTTCAGCTTTTATTGTCCGAAATTAATCGTGTCACGGAAAGAAAATGTTGAAGTTATTATCCACAGGAATATTTTGCTTTTTTGACGGGGACTTTTCCTATTGCTATAATTTTAAACAAGACGGGGAAATAAGTCAATAAAAGTCTATAACTGCAGGCGCCGCAGATATATATAATAAGGTATTCAAGGAGAGATGTAATTATGAATTACACAAAGGAATATTTTGATTTTGATCTGGATCGTAAAAATACCCGGAGTATGAAATGGGATGACTGCAATTCAAAATTCGGCGTAGATGAATCTACAGCGATGATCCCAATGTGGATCGCAGATATGGATTTTAGGTCTCCGAAAGAAGTGATCGACGCAGTAATAGACCGCGCCAGTCTTGGATGTTATGGTTATACAACAAAACCAGACTGTTTTTATGAAAGGATCATTAACTGGGTAGATCGCCGTTATCACTGGAAGATAAAAAAAGAATGGATCATTTTTACTCCAGGTGTGATTCCGGGATACACCATTACGATCCAGAATTTTACAAAGCCCGGGGACGGCATTATCGTACAGACACCGGTTTATTATCCATTTATAGATGGTGTTGTTAATAATGGGCGTAAGCTGGTTTATAATCCTCTGATAGAAAAAGAGGGAGACTGGTTCATGGATTTTGAAGATCTGGAAAGAAAAGTAAAAGATCCGGATAATAAACTTCTGATCTTATCTAATCCTCATAATCCTGTAGGACGTGCATGGACAGCAGAAGAATTAACGAGCTTGGGAAATCTCTGTGCAGAAAATGATGTTTTGTTGATTTCTGATGAAATTCATGCTGATCTTATGATGAAAGGAATCACGCATACATCTGTTGGTACCCTTTCAGAAAAAATAAAAAAGAATACAATTGTCCATTATGCCCCAAGCAAAACCTTTAACCTGGCTGGCCTTCAGACTGCTTATGCAGTTATACCGGACGATGAACTGCGTGAAACGTATGTAAAAGGATTAAATGCAAACCGTATTTTTAATATGAACTGGTTTGGTTCTGCTGCTTTGGAAGCAGCTTATGATAAAAGCGGTAATTATGTGGATACATTGTGTGACTATGTAAATGACAATATGGATCATATGGTTCAGTATGTTCAGGAAAGACTGCCTATGCTTCACATGAAAAAATCTGAGGCAACTTATATGGTATGGGTAGATTTTCGCGGAACTGGGATGAGTACAGAAGAAATTGAATCATTTATTGACCAGAAAGCACATATTGGAGTAGATAAAGGATCCTGGTTTGGGCCGGGCGGAGAAGGTTATCTGCGGTTTAATCTGGCATGCCCAAGGAAGATCCTTGATAGTGCTCTTTATCAGCTGGAAACTGCATTAAAACAGATTTGACTGGTGCTTATAAATTTCTTAGTAACTTATAAAATATATAGAAAATTGTAGAAAATAAACGTCTTTTCTATAATGAAACAAAGAAAAAACATGGTTAGTAGGAGGTGATACAGGTGGAACTGGCAGGTGTATTGATCGCGGTACTGCTGCTGATTTTTTTGATCTATAAAAGACTGAGCTTGATCCCGGCAACACTGATCTGTGTGGCGGTACTGGCATTAACCAATGGCTTTTCTTATATGGATCTGTTTATAAATCATTACGGCGTTTCACTTGCCGGATTTGTGGGAAAATATTTTCTGGTGTTTGTTACAAATGCTTTGTTTGGAAAAGTAATGGAAGAAACGCTGTTAGCATCTGTATTTTCAAAAATGATCGGAAAACTTTTTGGAGATAAAAATGCTGTTTTTGGGGCAATGTTAGCAACTGCGATCCTTTCTTATGGAGGCGTCAGTGTATTTGTTATTGTATTTACCGTATATCCCATTTTTCTTGCAACATTTCGCAAGGCAGATCTTCCGGGAAAATATATTCCAGCCTGCATTATGAGCAGCTCCTGTACATTTGCCCTTTCGCTGCTTCCTGGAGGAGCCCAGTTAAACAATATTATTCCTGTACAGTATTTGGGCACAACACCGGCTGCAGCTGCCGGGATCGGTCTGCTCTGCTCTGCTGCGGCTATGGCATTTATATTCGTATATTTTTCTTGGGAATTTAAAAAAGCAAGGCAAAGAGGGGAGCATTTTGAAATAAATCCGTCTATTAAAGAACGGATCACAAAGTTTGAAATGGATGCCGGGATTCCGGGACCATTATCAGTCCTGCCTCTTGTAATGATAATTTTACTGATCAATATTGCGCAATTAGATCTTTCTTATGCAGTGCTGGCAGGAACTGGTGTGGCTCTTTTTATTGGCTGGAAAAATATTCCGGATAAACTGCGTATTATCAATGAAAGCGCAAAATTAGTAGGACCTGCTGTTATTACAACAGCTGTATCTGTTGGATTTGGCGGTGCAGTTCTTGCATGTAATGGAGCGGAGACTGTGTTAGAAGCAATATCAGCTTTGCCTGTACCGCCTAATCTTTCCTTTAGTATTGCTGCATCTTTCGCAGGAGCAATGACTGGAAATGGCGGAGGCGGAATGGATGTGGCCATGAACCTGCTTTCCGGACAATATCTGGCAGCTGGGCTTGAGCCGGAGCTGATCCACCGCCTGGGAGCGGTAGCAACTGCCGGATTCAGCTGTCTGCCCCACAACGGAATGCAGATCACGATCATGGATACATGCGGATATACAGCCGGACAATGTTATAAATATATTTTTATTTCAACGGTACTTTGTTCCGCCGGGTGTCTGCTGTTAGCAAATATAATAAGCTGTTTACTGTAATAAAAATACATAGATGAAGGAGACTGGGAATGAAAATTACAAAAATCGATCTTTTATATTGCGATCCGGTAGAAGGGGGCTGGAGACCATCTTTATGCCGTATATACACAGACGAGGGAATTTATGGAGATGGAGAAGTGGCATTATCTTATGGAGGCGCTTCACAGGCTGCATTTGCCATGTTAAAAGACATGGCAAACCGGCTGATTGGAATGAATCCTTTGGATCATGAAGTAATCTGGCAGAAACTGTATCAGGGGTGTTTCTGGAGTTACAATGGAGGTCCTATTGTATTTGGCGGTATCAGTGCCTTTGATATTGCCTTGTGGGATATTAAAGGAAAGGTGTATGGACAGCCGCTGTACCGTCTTTTAGGTGGAAAACACAGAGATACCCTGAAAGCTTATGCAAGCCAGCTGCAAAATGGCTGGGGTATTGGAAGAAAAACAGCAAGAACACCAGCAGATTACGCGCGTCAGGCAGAAATTGCAGTAGAAAAGGGATTTAAAGCAGTAAAATACAATTTCCTTACTTTTAGAGAAGATGAAGGAAGATATCCAAGAACAGAGCAGACAGCTTATCTGGATCCAGAATATTTGGATTTGGCAGAAGCGAGGATCGCAGCTGTAAGAGAAGCGGTAGGTTCTAAGGTAGATATTATTTTGGAAAACCATTGTTATACAGATGCCCAGTCAGCAGTCCAGTTTGGAAATATGGCAAAGGAATATGGCATTCTCTATTATGAGGAGCCGGTAGTCCCTCACGAGGATACACTTGCTTATGTGCATCAGCAGACGGGAATTCCAGTAGCCAGCGGTGAGCGGATTTACAGCAGATGGCAGTTTAAGAAAATGTTGGATAAACAAGCCATTCAGGTGATCCAGCCGGATCTTGGAAACAGCGGTGGTGTTACAGAGGTGAAAAAAATCTGTGATATGTCCTATGTATATGAAGCCGGTGTCCAGATCCATGTATGTGGAACACCGATCGTAACAGCTGCTTCTTTACATATGGAAGCAGCACTTCCTAATTTTGTAATCCATGAATATAACGTGAATACAGAAATGCCACAGATGACATCACTTGCGCTGCATCATTACGAGCCGGTAAACGGATCATTTACAGTGCCGGAACTTCCAGGAATTGGAAATGAGATCGCACCAGAAGCATTTAAGCGTAGCCAGGTAGTTACGATCGAATAAAAGAATATTTTCCGGGGGCTGCTGTGTCAGCCCTTTTTATATTGACAGTAACTATGAAAATTAATAGTGACTAATAAAATAATCGCTAACTTGTAATAGAGGAGAAATGCATGTAAACTTGAGTACATGAAGGAATCCGGGAGGATATCGTATACACAGGAGGAACACACATCATGGAAATTACTTTTTTAGGCGTGGTATTTGCGGTTATTATAGTTCTTTTAGCCATAGGCAGACCGCTGTATCAGGCGATTGCAGGCGGAATGATCGTAACAGCAGGGCTGTTTCATATTCCGGTAACAGTAATTGTGACTAAAATAGCCAGTGTTATTATCAACTGGTCATCTTTATCTGTTTTATTGTCTTTGTATCTGATCACATTTTTACAGAGGATTTTAGAGTCACGTAGCCAGATTCGTCTGGCACAACAGGATCTGAACGGTATTTTTCATAACCGCCGTATCAATACAGCAGGAGCAGCTTTTTTCATTGGACTTCTGCCATCTGCGGCTTCCATGATCCTTTGTGCAGATATTGTAAAGGATGCGGGATATTTAGACCCAAAAGAGCAGGCTTTTACAGCCAGCTGGTTCAGGCACATACCGGAAAGTGTGCTGCCTACTTATACAGCAGTACTTCTTATGTCAAATCTTTCTGGAGTGGAGATATCAGAGTTCATTCTATATATGATCGTTCCGGTCATTGCACCGGCAGGACTCCGATATCCGGTTTATCTGCACCGCATCCCCAATGATACCGGCACACCGGCAAGCACCAACCGACTGGCAGACTTTGCCCATTTGATCCAGCATTTGTGGTCACTGCTTCTTATCCTTATATTGATATTAGTTTTTCATTTTCAGGTTGTAACGTCTGTTCTTGTATCCATTGCACTTTGTATTATCATTTATCGGGTAACACTGGATGAAATCAGGAAATTTATTTTTGCTGCTTTTGAAAAGAAGATGTTGGGAAATACCTTTCTTGTATTATGTCTGAAAGAACTGATCGCTCATACAGGTGTGTTATTGCTGCTGCCGGATGCTATGGCAAAACTGCCTCTGCCTACCTATCTGATTTTTGGTCTGCTATTTTTTACAGCAACTGTCATCAGTGGTTCTACAGGTGCCATTGCTATGGGAACACCGCTGGCTTTTGCAGCTATTCCGGGAGGCGCCCCCTTAATGGCATACCTTATGTGCATGGCCCATGCAGCCAGCCAGATCTCACCTACCCATGTATGTCTGGTGGTGGCAGCCGACTATTTTCATGTGACGTTAGGAGATATTGTAAAGAAAACACTGCCTGTTTCTATTGCCTTCTGCGTATTAATGACGCTATATTATAATGTGATAAAGCTGTAAAAGCCGATCCTGTGAATGCAGGAAGATACAAGTGTGTGGGAGAGAGATATGTATAAGAGAAAAATAGAAAAAGACATCCGCTGTCCGTTAGAATATGGTCTGGAAGTATTTGGAGGAAAATGGAATTCCCGCATTATCTGTTTTCTGTCAGCGAAGGAAGTACTGCGTTACAGTGAACTTCGCCGGGAAATGGGAAACATTACAGATGCAGTCCTGGCAGCTGCATTAAAAGAACTGATCACAAATGGCATTGTAAAGCGTCAGTCTTACGATGAGATCCCGCCAAGAGTGGAATACAGTCTTACAGAAAAAGGAAATTCCGTGATCCCTATTTTGCAGAGCATCTGCCGTTGGGCCGGAGTATTCTATAAAGAGGATAGTGAAAATGAAATGATCCAGTGTAAGAGGTGTGATTACAGATAAAGTTTTGTTTTATTTCTGGTTCTAATGTTAAGTTTAACGTTGCACTTGAGCCTCAAAAGTTTTATACTGAAGTACAAGAAGTATATCTATCATATAAATCATAACAGAGAGGAACCAGACACATGAACATCACAGGAAAAGGTATGAAATTCAGATGGCTGAACAATGCAGGCTTTGAAATGGAGTTATCCAGCGGAAAACATCTTTTAGTAGATCCATGGTTAGACGAGGCACAGATCTATCCCATCAGTATCGATGAGATCGAACGGGCAGATTATGTTCTTCTCACCCATACACATGACGATCATTCAGACAGCATCGGACGGATTCAGAAGCGCTTCCCACAGGCAGCTATTTTTGTGGGGGATCTGTCTGCGGAAGCATTGTGTAAGGAATATGACCTGAATGTAGAACGTCTGTTCCGTATCCGTGGCGGGGAAGAATATGAATTTGATGATGTGAAGATCGAAGTGATCTCTGCCAGACATACAGAGTCCAAAGGCGGAAATTACTGGGATAGAGGTTACTGCATTCAGAAGGACGGAAGCAGAAGAGAAACTATGTGGTATGGTTCCCTGGAAATGTACAACTTCCGCATTACCGATGTTAATGGATACAGAGCCGTTGTCTGGGGTGGAATGACCACAGAGGAGCAGATCCACCGCATGGAAAAATACAGTGGAAATGAGATCGCATTTATGCATGTCAGCCCAAAACAGGATCACCAGATGTTTGCAAGACTGGTGCAGGCTATTAATCCCAAGGCAGTTATTCCACATCACTATGATATCTGGGAAACCTTGTTTGCAGCAAAGCCAGAGTTATTAGCAGATATGAAACTTCCGGCAGATAAAGTCAATGCAGAAGGTGTTCTGGATGTGATCCGCCAGAATATCAAAGAAAACTGTCCGGATGTGGCATTCTTTATCCCGGAGCATCATAAATGGTATCAGTTTGGCTATGGGATCATGGAAGCATAAGGAAAATCTGGCAGACAGGATCTGGAAAATCGTGGTATACTTATAAAAGAAGGAGTATAACATGAGTACATTTTGGATTCTGTTAGAACAGATGGAACTATTTGTAATTTACATTCTGGCAGGTGTGATACTGGTAAAAAGCAGGTTGTTTAACAGGGAGACCTTACAGCCTATATCAAAATTTGTCTTAAGAATGGGACTTCCATTGCTTATCTTTACGAATATTATTAATGGGGTAGAGAGAAATGTTCTGTTGAGTTCCGGTTCTGTTCTGATGTCAGCATTTCTGTTTTATGTTGCCATGTTTTTTATCAGTATGGGGATCGCACGGATATTTCACGTAAAAGGAAAAACGGCGCAGATCTATCAGACCATGAGCATGTTTGGAAATATCGGATTTATGGGGATCCCCATTATCACCAGTATTTATCCGGAAAACGGCATTTTGTACGTGTCGGTATTTTCCATTGTTGACCAGCTGTTTTTATGGACCCTGGGAGTAAAACTGACAGCTCCGGAAGGAGAAGGAAAATTTGATCTGAAGAAACTGGTCAATCCGGCATCCATTGGAATTATAGTGGCGCTCTTTATGATCCTTACAGGGCTTAAATTGCCTACATTGTTAAATACAGGACTTCAAAAGATCGGTTCTACAGCAACGCCTCTTGCAATGATCTATCTGGGCGGAATCTTTGCCTGTGTTCCTATGAAAAACGGGCTGCGCAGGGGCGAACTGTACGGGATCGTATTTGCAAAAATGCTGCTTGTCCCTATGATCATGTATGGTATGATGGGAGCTTTTGGAATAGCAGGGGATGTAAGACTGACGATCGCACTGATCGCAGGAATGCCTGTTATGGCATCTATAGCGATGATGGTAACGCCCTCTGACAGTGAATATGCCATGGGAGGGATCTTTATCACCACGATCTGTTCTCTGGTCACACTGCCGCTTGTATGTCTGATCTTACAATAAGTTTTCACAATATAATTACGTTACAAAACGAATAAAATATTGAAAAATCCTCTTTGTTTTTGTAAAATATAGTTATACTATACGTGTAGAGCAATACACTACAAACAGATACAGAGAGGAGACCGATTATGAAAGAGCTGGAAACCGTCGTACAGGATGAAAAAAATAAATGGATCTTAATTACGGGGATTTTGCAGGTACTGGCCTGTGTGATCATGAATAAATTTGACATTTCCAATCCCAATATTATTCTGTTTGTGATCCTGTCCGCGGTTCTGGTACAGTTTGGATACGGAGCCGGTATGCTCTGTGGGTTTATCACATACATCTATTCTATGTATTTCTTTTCAACGGACCACAGTTTTTTCTATTTTGATGCTTCCAATCGTGATAAGATAATGGTAGTCATTTTTGGGATCATTGCCAATATCCTGATCGTTGGCAGTTTAAAAGCACGGATGGAGAAGTCCAATAAAGAGAGGATCCATCAGTTGGAAGTAGCTACTACTTTAAACAAGTGTGCGGTGGAATTATCTGCGGACCGTGATATCCATACAGCCATCTATAATCTTTTAGGGATCATCAACCAGTATTTCCAGGCAGACAGAAGTTATATTTTTGATATTGATCATGAAAAACAGATCGTGATCAATACATACGAATATACAGCAGAAGGCGTGACCCGTCAGATCGACAATCTCCAGTCGGTTCCTCTCAGTGTAATTGCAGTGTGGATGGATAAGTTTGAAAATGGTCAGGTTTATTATATTGCAGATGCAGAACAGGAAAAGGGATATCCCACCTACGAAATGTTAGTGGAACAGAATATCAAGCGCCTTTTAACGGTTCCTTTAAAGAAAAACGGTAAAGTCACAGGTTTTATTGGTGTGGACAATCCAAAGGTTCATTTTGATGATGCGACCTTATTATTATCTCTCCAGTATTTTATTGTAAACAGCCAGTCTTCCCAGAGACAGCAGGAACGTTTGCAGTTTTTAAGTTTTCGTGATATGCTTACAGGGCTCTATAACCGCAATAAGTACATGAAAGTACTGGAAACTTTTGAAAAATATCCTGTATGCGACACAGGTGTTGCTTATATTGACTTAAATGGTTTAAAACAGATCAATGATAATCTGGGCCATGAAGCAGGGGACCGGCTGCTCTGTGATGCTGCAAAAGAAATCTTAAGAACATTTCCGGAAAATTCCTACCGCATTGGAGGAGATGAATTTGTGATCATTCTTCCAGAGTCAGGAAAGGCAGAATTTGAGGAACAGATGGAGCAGGTACAGGAAGATTTAAAGCAGGCACATATCAGTTATTCCATGGGACTGGAATGGAAAAAAGAAGGCATGCTTGAGTCTATGTTAAAAGCGGCAGAACAGAGGATGTATGCAGAAAAAAATGCTTATTATAAGTTAAGAGGAAGAGACAGAAGATGTCCGGAGCGGAGCGTATGATCGGAAAATCAGCCACAAAGGCAGGTGCATGGAAGACTCCGATCGAACATTACACA
>OGKF01001349.1_pt1 | contig 11165 bp, 11 predicted proteins | sample 1572391 | NCBI WGS metagenome assembly OGKF01 (sample SAMEA2582095, study PRJEB24529) | metagenome | biome: Human gut stool | place: China | collected 2011
TTGGTCGAGCTTATTGTAAAGCTCTTGCTTTTTCATGCCTCGGGCGATGATTTTACCATTTTGAAGTATGATGTTGTCAGGAAGGTTTTCCAATCCCAACTTCTTCAAGGTCTTGTCTTCCAGCATTTCGCCGTTGCAGATGATAGGGCATGCGATAGAGTCGCGCTTGATGTTGTTCTTGCATTCGCTCTTGCTGGCATCCAGACAGAAAGCCATCAGCTTAAGCTTGCCGTTCGATTTTTTCTGCCGGCTCTTCAGTTCGCGCTGCATGTCCTGGCTGTCATAGTTATAGGTAGCCCAGGTGTAGATTACGGCAACCGGAGCGCTGCTCATTTCTGTACTAGAAACGAGTTTTCCGTTGATATCGTATGCTGTAAATGAAGGCAGGGTTGCACCGGTGCCTACATTCTTCATGGTTTCTGCCAACTGCTTCATCTTAGCCAACTGTCCGTTTTTAGGCTGTTCCTTCTCTACGATATTGATGAGTGAGAGCGCCTTGCGGTAATCAGGTTGTGTAGAAGTGATGAAGTATTTTCTGATCAGATAGATGCTGCACACAGAATTCGGATGTTCTCTGACGAAGTTTTCAGCATGCTTTTTAGCCTCAGGTGGCGTATCTTTCAGGATGTTCTGGCGGAATTTTGTCATCAGTTCGTTATCCTCGGTTCCGCTTACCTCCATTTCCTTAAGGTGCGAAGCATCTGCCTTGATCTCTACTGATTTGCCCGATTTTGCGAAGATAGGCTGCTCAGAGAAATTAGGGAAAACAAGCATAATGGTAAAATCTTCCTTACATTCGGTTTCGAAAGTGAAACGGCCGCCTTCTACCTTGATGGTGTCAACGCCTTCGAAGCCCCCGTCAGGACTGTATACATAAAACTCGCCTTGATTCATATTGAGAAATTTGCCTTCAAACTTGAAATGCCCACTGCTAACACCACATGATGTTAAGACCAGCGTAATGAATAAAATGAGGATGTAAGCAAATTTTTTCATAAGGAAAAACTTTAAGGTGCCGCGAGCGGGACTCGAACCCGCACAGCCATTACTGGCCAAGGGATTTTAAGTCCCTCGTGTCTACCAATTCCACCATTGCGGCATGGTAAACGTTAAGAGTTGAGCGGAAAACGGGACTCGGACCCGCGACCCCAACCTTGGCAAGGTTGTGCTCTACCAACTGAGCTATTTCCGCGTTATGTGGGTGCAAAGGTAATGCTATTTCTTTAAATCTCCAAACGATTTACATTTTTTAAGATAAGAAAGCGCCATTTTTTTTCGTTTGCCCTCCATTTCTGCTTAGTTTCCCACGTATATATCGGTTCCTTGGCCGCCGTAGGTTACCCGATATTGCATCAGCGGCTTGTCGCTTTTGCTCTTTCCGCCGCTTGTGATGGTTCCGTTTTCCAGGCTGTAGATGCGTTTGCATTTGTCGCAAATTACCGATTGGCGGTTGCCGGTCCATTCCAGCGGATAGTTGGTGCCGCCATATTGTTCCAGACAGTTGGGGCATTGGCGGTCCCAGGCTACAGGTCCGCTGAAGTTTGTAAGTCCCATGATGAAGCCATTCTTCCTGGCATCTTTAGGGTCGTTGCCCGCTCCCAAATAGGTATAGTTGGCATAATTCTCCTTGGCTGTAGAGAGGATGATGGTTTCCGTCTGGTTTTTCCCATCGTTTAGTGTAGAATAGATATTCCAGGCTCCTTTCACCTTTTTGGCGCTAACCATCGTGTAGACGCCCGTTCCGTTGAGGGCTGTTTCCAGACTTGTGCCCGGATGGTATTGTGACTTGAAATAGAACTGGCAGGGATATTTGGTGCTGATGCTGTTTTCTGCATCGCACGAACAAAGTAAGAGCATAGCTATTCCAGCCATGCTCTTCACCTTATTATATATATATACCTTATTATATATGCTATTCTTCATGCAGAAACCTTTCTGTCTTTATTTCAGAAGATTCTTCTCGGCATTCTCCATGCGCTCGAAGTGGAATTCAGAGAGGGTCTGCTCCATCAGCGCCTGAATCTTGTCGTTGCAGAGATTGCCGATGCTGCCTTCGTGAGTATGATGAATATCCTTGTTTGGCTTGAATTCGCCAGCCTCGATTTCCAGTCCAACCTTCTTGTAAGCATCGCGGAATGGCATTCCGTTGGCTGCAAGCTGGTTCACTTCTTCTACTGAGAACATAGGGTCGTAGCGAGGATCGTCAAGAATATGCTCGTTCACCTCCATCTTGTTGATGATGTAGGCAGCCATCTGCAGACAGTCTTTCAACTCGTCGAAGGCAGGGAGGAACACTTCCTTGATAATCTGGAGATCGCGGAAATAGCCTACTGGCAGGTTGTTCATGATGAGCATTACCTGCTGTGGAAGGCTCTGGAGCTTGTTGCTCTTGGCGCGAATCAACTCGAATACGTCTGGATTCTTCTTGTGTGGCATGATGCTCGAACCGGTGGTGCACTCCTTAGGCAATTTCACGAAACCGAAGTTCTGACAGTTGAACATACAGGCGTCGAAAGCCATCTTTGCCAAAGTTCCTGCCACGGTAGCCATGGCGAAAGCCACGTTGCGCTCCATCTTTCCTCTGCCCATTTGTGCATAAACCACATTATAGTCCATGCTGTCGAAACCGAGAAGTTCGGTGGTCATGGTGCGGTTCAATGGGAATGAACTTCCATAGCCGGCAGCGCTACCCAATGGGTTGCGGTTGGTCATGCGGTAAGCAGCCTGAAGGAAGAGCATGTCATCGGCAAGTCCTTCAGCATAAGCGCCAAACCAGAGACCGAATGATGAAGGCATAGCCACCTGCAGATGGGTGTAGCCCGGCATCAGCACGTCCTTATACTGGTTGCTCTTCTGAATCAGCTCGTCGAAGAGAATCTTCACGGCGTCCACAATCTCCTTCAATTCATGACGGGTGAAGAGTTTGAGGTCTACGAGAACCTGGTCGTTGCGTGATCTACCCGAATGAATCTTCTTGCCCATGTCGCCCAGTTTCTGGGTGAGCATCAGTTCTACCTGGGAATGAACGTCTTCCACGCCGTCTTCTATTACGAATTCGCCCTTGTCGGCGATGGCGTAGATGTTTTTCAGTTCGGCAAGGAGCTGGGTGAGTTCATCTTTCTCCAGGAGTCCGATGCTTTCGAGCATGGTGATGTGTGCCATACTGCCCAGCACGTCATACTTGGCGAGATAGAGGTCGAGTTCGCGGTCTCTTCCTACGGTGAATCTTTCAATTTCCTTGTTTACTTCGAAGTTCTTTTCCCAAAGTTTATGTGCCATAATTTCTTTATTTATTAATCCTGGTAAGGAATCATCGCAAGCGCATCAGCAATTTTTTCGATGCCTTCCTGCAATGGCTTCTTCACCATACCCTTGATAAACATGTTAAGTTCTGCCTTGATGGTGAGTTTCATTTTGCATGAGAACTCGCCTGTAGGGAGCAGCTGAATCCAGAAGTTGAAAGGAACAGGGCTGTTTTCTGTTTCAAACTTGATGGTTTTAGGCTCCTCGCGGTCGATGATGCGCATCTTGATTTCACCCACCATAGGTGCTGTGATAGAGATGCTGTCGCTATCAAACTTGAGGTCCTTCAGCTTTTCCATTTCCTTTCTCTTGTCTTCCGGAATCTGGTCTTTCACCTGCTCGAATCGGTCTTTGAGCATCTGCAGGTTGTTCAGATCGCTCAATGTACGGTAAACAGATTCCTGTTTGTGAGGAATCTGTTTGATATTACTTTCGAATGTACTTGTACTCATTATTGATGGGTCAGCTTGATTACTTCTTCCAGTTAGCTGGGTCCTTGCGCCACTCGTGGAGCAGCTCTACGTCTTCCTGTTTGATATAGCCAGTCTCCAGAGCCTCTGCCACTACGTGCTCATAGTCGGTCAAAGTAACCAGCTTTACGTTAGCATCAGCAAAAGCCTTCTCGGCGATAGGGAAACCATAGGTATAGCTAGCTACCATGCCCACAATCTCGTTGCCGTTCTTGCGGAGAGCCTCTACTGCCTTGAGAGAGCTGCCGCCGGTAGAAATCAAGTCTTCTACTACCACAACCTTAGCCTTAGGGTCGAGCTGACCTTCGATGAGGTTCTGCATACCGTGATCCTTTGGTTTAGAACGAACGTATACGAAAGGCATGTTCAGTTCGTCAGCAACCAAAGCACCCTGCGCGATGGCACCAGTAGCTACTCCGGCTACAGCATCAGCCTCAGGGAACTGCTCCAGGATAGCGTGAACGAGCTCAAGCTTTACATAATTGCGGAGTTCTGGGAATGAGAGAGTCTTGCGGTTATCGCAATAGAATGGTGACTTCCAGCCAGAAGCCCATGTGAATGGATCATTAGGCTGCAACTTGATTGCCTTTACTTTCAATAACTTAGATGCGAATTCTTTCTTCAGTTTGTCCATAATCTTTAAAGGATTAAATTATTATTAATTATTTTGCAAAGGTACAATGATTTTTGCACACGGCGGCTATATTTAGGGTTAAAATGTTTTAACTCTCGGCAAAAAGGGCCTTTAGTCGTGTGCGAAACCTACAGTCAGCACGCTTATCTTCATCTTTCCGGCTGCTTTTATCAGGGTTTCCGCACAGGAGATGATGGTGGATCCGGTGGTGCATACGTCGTCGATGATGAGGATATGTTTGCCCTCAAGTTGCGTGATGGGGTGCTCGCCCTGCCCGTCATGATAGGTTGCTGCGGCTTCAAAAACCTGGCTCACGTTTTCCTGTCTTTCCTGCCGGTTCTTGTGGGTTTGGCTTTCGCTAAACTTTTTCCTTCTTATGGCATCCTTGATGATGGTCAGATGGGTGAGTTGCTGGATACCTTTGGCGATGAGAAGACTCTGGTTATAGCCGCGTTCTTTTTCTCGTTTTCGGGTGAGCGGGATGGGGATGATGGCGTCTATTCCGTCGAAGAACTGAATGCCTAACCCCTTCTTTGCCAGCATTCTGCCCAGATAGATTCCCATTTCAGGATGATGCATGTATTTCAGTTGGTAGACGGCTCTAGCCGATGTAGCATGGCTGATGTGATGGAAGAGAGCGCAGCAGCGTTCGATGGGAATCAGATGCCAGAAGAGTTTTGCCATCTCGTTGTCGTAGGGCTGTTTCCAGGTATCGGTTCCCGGCATGCGGAACAGACATTTTATGCATATCATCTCCTCCCCGCCAGCGAGCACATTTCCGCAGATGGCGCAGGTTCGGGGGAAGAATAAATCTAATATGTCTCTTAACAGGCTGGTACGCATGGCTTTACTCTCAATTTTGAGGTTTGGATATTGAACTTGATGCTTTGTTTTAGAATTCCTCTTCGAAATCGATGTCTCCCAGATCTTCTTCCTTCATCCGGTCGATGCATTTGTGGATAACCTCCATGCTGTATCCTCTTCCCAGGGCAAAGCGGATGAGTTTCATTGAGCGTTCATAGTCGTTCTTTGCCTTGATGGTTTTATATTTGTTTTTCATCAGGGGCAGGAGGGTTTCCATATACAGGTCGTCTTCAATCTCTTCGAAGATAGGGTCGGAGATGTCCTTCGGAATATGTTTCATCCACAGCGCCTGTTCCACCTTCCGGCGTCCCCACTTGTTGTATTTTATCTTGTCGTTGATAAAGAAGCGTGCGAAACGTTCGTCGTCGATGAATTTCTTCTCGGTCAGGAATTCCATGTTTCTGGCGATGGCATCTTCGGGCAGTTCCCACTTCTTCATCTTGTCGATCATCTCTTGCGAGCAATGTTCGGCTTGGGTGCAGAGGGTGGTGAGCTTCAGGAGCGCCTGCTGCTCGGTCATCGGCTTTTTATACTTTGAACTTTGAGATTTGAACATGATGATTTTACTTTGAACTTTGAGATTTGAACATTGAACTTTATGATTTGCCGGCTCGCATCATTCTCTGCTTTCCGAAGGCATCTTCCTTTGTATCAATAGCTTTAAAACCCAATCCTTCCAGCATTTCCCTTGTTTCTTTTTCATAGATAGGATTGATTTCGAAGTATAATGCACCTCTGGATTTGAGGGCAGAAGAGGCATATTCGGCGATGGCTCTATAGAACTTCAGAGGCTCTTCATCGGGCACGAAGAGGGCGATTCCAGGTTCGTGTTCCAACACATTCTTCTCCATATCCGCTTTCTCCTTTTCGCAGATATACGGGGGATTGCTCACGATGATGTTCCATCTTCCGGCATCCGATGTTTCCGCCAACTTCAGGGCATCTTGATATTCTATTTTTACGTTACCGGCATCTAGAAGCGCAATATTTCCCTGTGCTATCTTCAAGGCATTTTCCGAAATATCCCAACCCGTAACCTCCGAGCCGCCGATGTCCAGTCCCAGCGTAATGGCGATGCAGCCCGAACCCGTACAGATGTCCAGGATGCGGATGGTATTTTCTTCCTTCTCTCCTTCCGTAATCCCTTTGTTTTCTGTAGCATCTTTTTTTATCCACTCGCAGAGTTCCGCCGTTTCGGGTCTCGGAATCAGCACGCCCGGCTCTACATGGAAGGTTCTTCCTGCAAAGTCAGCTTCGCCCAGAACATACTGTACAGGTTCGCCTTTTTGCAATCTTCTGATAATTTCTTCCAGTTTTCTTTCTTCATCTGCAGATAATTCATTAACTTTGCCGCAGATTATGTCGGTCAGCGTCATTCCGTACTTCACATCGAGCACGGTGCGGACGATAGCCTGTGCTTCGCCCGCCTCATATAGAGGGGTAATGGATTGCCAAAGTTGTTGATACGTTTTCATCTCTAAATCGTATATTATGATTTGAGAGCAAAGGTACGACATTTTATCGAAAAGTAAGTAAAAAACGAAGAAAAGTTTTAGATATGGAACAAAATAATGTTTCTTTTCAGAATGTGAAGACGGGCGAACCGTTGTCGCAAAAGGAAATAGACGAAATGTTTATGCGCCGCTGTCTGCAGCTGGCGAAAAACGGAAGAGAGAATGCCAAACCCAATCCGATGGTGGGAGCCGTTATCGTGAGTGGGGATGGCAGAATCATCGGCGAAGGCTATCATGTAAGATGCGGAGAAGGGCATGCTGAAGTCAACGCCTTTGCTTCAATTAAGCCCGAGGATGAGCATCTATTAAGCCAAGCTACCATCTATGTGAGTCTTGAACCCTGCTCTCATTATGGCAAGACGCCGCCTTGCGCCGATTTGATAGTAAGAAAAGGAGTAAAGCGATGCGTTTGTGGCTGCGTAGATCCCTTTGCCAAGGTTCAGGGCCGCGGTATCCGCAAGATTCGCGAGGCAGGCATTGAAGTAACTGTAGGCGTTCTGGAGGCGGAATGTCTCGAACTCAACAAGCGCTTCATCACCTTTAACACCCATCAGCGTCCTTACATTATCCTGAAATGGGCGCAGACCGCGAATGGCTTTCTTGACAACGGGGGTAGGGGTATGGCTATTTCCTCGCCTTTCACCAAGATGCTCTCCCACAAGTTGCGTGCTGAGAACGATGCCATCCTCATAGGCCGCGTAACCGATGAGCGCGACCACAGTCAGCTCAACGTTAGAGATTGGAGCGGCAAGGACCCGATGCGCCTGGTCATCGACCGCCATCATCCTTGTTTCGAAGGTCTGGATTTCTCACGGGGCAAGACGGAAGTGTTGCAGCAAATCATGCAGTACTTATATAATAATAAGGTGCAGTCGCTGATAGTAGAGGGAGGCGCCATCACCCATCAGGCATTCCTCGATGCTGGACTTTGGGATGAAATCAGGGTAGAAACGTTGTTGTCCACATCTGTGGAAAACTCCGTAACTTCTGGAACGCCAGCGCCTATGCTTCCTCATAACGTCCGGTTAGTGAGCCATGAGGCGTATGATGGAAATGTTATCAACACCTACGAGCGGATGTAATCTTCTTATAGATTTGCTTTTCCCTTCGGCCAGCGATTTTCAATTCACAGATGACACAGATTTAGTGGCGTATGCCCAATTCAACATTCAACACTTAACATTCAAGAAAATGAGTAACAGATTTACATCGCGTCTGAGCGATGATGACGATTTCAAGCGAGACGAACTGATACGTAAGATAGAGCATTCGGTAGAGCAGATGACGCTCTCAGAACTGGAAGCTCTGTCCTACGATATGTTTACCAAGGGTTATATGGAGGATTATTAGATTCCTGTTTTAACACAAATAGCTTCGAAGACTGATGCAAGTACTTACGAAAGCCGATAAATAATGAGGTTTCTGTCCAACAATTAGACGCCGGTGTCTAATTGTTGGACAGTTTGTTTAATGAGGCTTTTTATCTAAGGAATTGATTATCAGGAGAAATGCTGCTTTGGCACGGCTCTTGTCCTTATCATGCCAAAATGAAGAAGATTATGAAAAGAACAGGAATATTAATAGGATGGCTGGTTTGGACGGCTGGCGTCTCGGCACAGAGCTGGAGCCTTGACGACTGCATGAAATACGCCGTGGAGCACGCCACGGAGGTGAAGCGGGAGGTGGTGAATGCCCGCCAGCGCAAGCAGGATTACCAGCATGCTGTGGCAGGATTCCTGCCTACCGTTACGGGCGGCGTGCAGGGACAGTATGCCTGGGGACGAAACATCGACCCGGAAACCAATACTTATAATAATGTAACGACATTCAACAACTACTATCAGCTTTATGCCGAACTGAATGTCTTCGACGGTTTCGCCACCATCAACGCCTTGAAGCAGGCTAAATTGAGCCGGGATTATTCAGCCACGGCGATGCAGAAGATTCAGAACGACCGAGCCATCGACGTGATGCAGAAATATGTGGATGCTGCCTATGCTGAGGCTAGCATTCAGATAGCAAGCGAGAAACTGAACGAAAGCAAGCGGATGCTGGCGAAGATGAAGCGTCTGTATGAACTGGGCGAGAAGGGACGCCCGGATGTGGTGCAGATGGAATCGCAGGTGGCAGAAGATGAATACAATCTTACGCATCAGGAGAATGTGGCAAAACAGAGTCTGCTCGCCTTGAAATCCGCGATGAATTTTCCGGTGGATGAAGAGCTGAAAATTCTGATTAAAGAGGAGCAGAATTTGAAGTTAACGTCTGATAATAAAGATGTTTCTGAATCTGGAGTAAACTACGAAACCGTTTACCAGGCCTTCCAGCATATTTCTCCCGATTTGAAGTCGGCAGAATACGAAGTAGAGCGGGCACGGTATGATTACAAGATTGCAAAAGGCAGATTGCTGCCATCACTCTCTCTCGGTGGTGGCATTTCTACCAACTATTATAAGAATCTCTCTCAGAAAGGGCAATACGATGGGTTTGCCTCGCAGTTTCACAACAACCAGGGCGAATACCTCGCATTGACCCTTTCCATACCTATTTATAATAGCGACCGATGGCACAGCGTGAAGAAGGCACGCAACGACTGGCAACTGGCACAGGTGAACCTGGAGGAAACCCGTCGCAAGCTTCACGACCAGATAGCCCAGGCGGTAATGGATGCAGAGGGTTACGCCAAGGAGTTGCATCAGATGCAGAAGAAGGTGGCCTCAGATTCGCTCGCCTATCACATGTCGAGCCGGAAGTTTGAAGAAGGAATGCTTTCCACCTTCGACCTTCATACCGCAGCCCAGACGCTTCTGGAAAGTAGAATCAAGGAACTCCAGATGCAGATGTTGCTCATCATCAAACAGAGGTTAGTAGGTTATTATCAGGGAGAAAATTTAATAAGATAAATTATGGATATAAAGATAGAAAAGAAAAAATATCTCGTGCCTCGCAAGTACTGGGCATGGATTGGCGGAGGAGCGGTTTTTATCGCAGTCCTCATTTGGTTGGGATTGAGCAATTTCTCTTCCACCCTGAAGGTGGATAGGAAGGGATTGAGCATCGGAACCGTAGAGAAGGCGCAGTTCAACGATTATGTTTCGGTGGATGGACAGGTGGTTCCTATCTCCGTGGTGCAGATCAGTTCAGAGGAAGGCGGTATTGTTCTGGAGAAAGTGGTGGATGAAGGTGCCCACGTAAACAAGGGCGATGTGATCGTGAAACTGAGCAATTCGAATCTCGATCTGGAGATTTTGAATGCCGAGAGCGAACTTGCCGAAAAGCAGGACATGCTTCGCAACACCCAGATTTCGATGGAGCAGGACCGCCTGAACAATAGCAACGAGGAACTGTCGCTTTCGCAGGATGTTATTACCAAGCGCCGTTCCTATCAGCATCAGGCGGCGTTGCACAAGGAAGAACTCAATTCGCGCGAGGAGTATCTCAAGGCAAAGGAAGATTACGACCTTGCCGTCAAGAAGCATGCGCTCATCAGCAAGCGATTGAAGAAGGATGCACAGCTCCGTCGTTCGCAGATGGATCAGATGGGCGATAATCTGGAAGCCATGCAGAAGAATGTGCAGCTGGTTCGCCAGCGCAAGGAGAAACTGAATATCCGCAGCACCATTTCGGGCGAAATCGGCTTGCTCGATGTGGAACTGGGACAGAGCATTTCTGCCGGACAGAAGATAGGAGTCATCAACGACCTCAGCGATTTCAAGGTGCAGGCGCAGGTGGATGAGCATTACATCGACCGGGTAAAACCGGGGCTCACAGCCACTTTCGACCAGAACGGCAAGCATTATCTCCTGCAGGTTCGCAAGGTTTATCCCGAGGTAAGAGACGGCAGGTTCCGCATCGACTTCATTTTCAAAGGCGTTCGCCCTGGCAACATCCGAACCGGTCAGACTTATTATGTAGATTTGCAGCTCGGTCAGTCGAAGCAGGCAATAATCATCCCTAAGGGCACGTTTTATAGTGTAACGGGCGGTCAATGGATCTTCGTATTAGACAAGAGTGGCAAGAAGGCTTATCGCCGAAAGATCACCATCGGTCGCCAGAATCCTCAGTATTATGAGGTGATTGAAGGCTTGGAGCCAGGTGAGCAGGTTATCGTTAGCGGCTATGAAGCCTATAAGGACAATGATGTATTAGTTTTTAATTAGTAGTGATTAGTTAGTAATGATTAACTAGTAGTGATTAGTGATAAATTGGGCTAACGCCCTTGAAACAGGATATTGATATGAATCATATTATTAACGCATTCAAGAATCTGCCTCGAAGAGGTCAGCACAATTTCGTGAAGATCTTGTGTCTGGCGCTCGGATTGGCAATCAGTTCGGTAATTATTGCCGAGATTTATTTCGAGCAGACTTACGATACGTA
>OGKF01001354.1_pt1 | contig 11146 bp, 6 predicted proteins | sample 1572391 | NCBI WGS metagenome assembly OGKF01 (sample SAMEA2582095, study PRJEB24529) | metagenome | biome: Human gut stool | place: China | collected 2011
TGTACATTTCAGCCTTCCCTTCTTTCGTCCACAAAGCAATGGCAGGATGATGAATTCCGTTAAACATATTCGTCTTTACCATGGTGTAATGAATCATATCTTCAAACACGATCCGTTCTCCGATTTGCAGTTCATGATCGAAACTCCACAGCCCCATATAGTCACCGCTCAAACAGGAGTTTCCTCCTAAACGATAAATATATTTTCCTTCATTTCCCATTTCCGCACCGCGAACGGCAGGCTGATAAGGCATTTCCAGACAGTCGGGCATGTGGCAGGTGAAGCTGACATTCAATATGGCAGTTTTAATACCACGGCTTTCTACAATATCCACGACTTCAGAAGTCAGCACACCCGTCTGCCAGGTAAAGGCCGAACCGGGTTCAAGAATAATACGTAAATGAGGATAACGGGCTTTCAGTCCCTGCAATAATTTTATCAGATGTTCCGTATCATAATCTTTACGGGTCATGAGATGCCCTCCCCCTAAATTCAGCCACTTTATCTGCGGAAACCAACGGGAAAACTTTTCTTCGAGATGTTCCAACGTTCGTTCCAACTCAAAAGAAGAAGACTCGCAATGGCAATGGCAATGAAAGCCTTCGATACCTTGTGGCAACGTATCCGGCAATAAATCGGCAGTAATTCCGAAACGCGTACCGGGAGCGCAAGGATTGTAAAGTTCCGTTTCTACCTCCGAATATTCAGGGTTCACACGGATACCACAAGAGATACCACCTCCTTTTGCTACGGTCATCGGATAGAAACGTTCGAACTGTGCCATAGAATTAAAAGTAATATGGCTACTGCAACGCATGATTTCCGGGAAATCCTGTTCTGTATATGCAGGTGAATAAGTATGTGCCTTACTTCCGAACTCTTCCAGCGCCAAACGTGCCTCATAGACCGAGCTTGCTGTAGAATGGTCTATGTATTCACGGAATATAGGGAAAGAGCGCCACATAGCAAACGACTTGAAAGCAAGAATAATCTCCACTCCCGCCCTGTCGGCTACGCTTTTTATCAAACTCAAGTTCTTTCTTAAAAGTTCTTCTTCCATGATGTAGCAGGGAGAAGGAAACTGGGTAAAATCTATCATATACAATATTGTTATCTAAAGTAACGTCTTACAAATACGGATGCAAAAATACAAATTCAAAAGCAAAGAGGGATTGTTTTATTTTTAATTAAGATATTGCTTTTCGAGAACTTTTTCTTATTTTTAGACCTTATTATATAAGACGTGTAATTGTTTCATCCCAAATACTTGACTGATTATGAATAAAGACTTAAGAAAAGTAGTGATTCTGCTGGCACACCCCAACATCAAAGGATCACAGGCAAACAAAGCATTAATCGATGCTGTCAGTGACATTGAAGGAGTGGCGGTGTTCAACCTTTACGAACTGTCAGAGGACATTGCTTTCAATGTGGACGAATGGAGTAAAATCATCTCCGACGCTTCGGCCGTTATCTACCAGTTTCCTTTCTACTGGATGTCTGCCCCGTCATTACTAAAAAAATGGCAGGACGAAGTGTTCACTCACTTGTCCAAGACTCCGGCTGTCGCGGGCAAACCGTTAATGATAGTAACGACCACCGGCTCCGAATACGACGCTTATCGTAGTGGCGGACGAAACCGATTCACAACCGATGAACTTCTACGTCCGTATCAAGGCAGTGCTATTCATTCGGGTATGGCGTGGCAGACACCTATTGTCGTTTACGGAATGGGAACTGCAGATGCAGGAAAAAATATTGCCGAAGGAGCGAATTCATATAAGCAACGGATAGAAATGCTTATCAATAGCAGTAACGCAGGGAATAATTGGTAAAACAATAAAAAGCGTAGCTTTATCCGTCCTAAAGCTACGCTTTAGCATCCCTAAAGCACTGCTTTAGACCTCGTAAACCACTTCTTCTTCAGCGTCAATACCGGCAGGAAAATAAAAACTCCAATTACCGACATAACCAATCCCCCAATCGTACCTGCCGCCAACGGAAACCAGAAACCTTCTTTCTCCGCACCTATCATGAAAGGAATAAATCCCAGAATAGTGGAAACCACCGTCAGGAAAATAGGAATCACTTTCGTGTTCCAGGCTTTCACGTATGCCCGGAGCGGCGAGAGACACGGGTAACGTTTACGAATAGAATTATATTCGTTCAGGATATAGATACTAGCATTTACTGTGATACCGCAAAGCAGAACAAAAGAAGCAAAACCTCCCTGATCAAAATTCAGTTTGAACCAGTAGAATGTAAGAAACACTCCGATATAAGACACCGGAATCACAAAAATAATCGCTAACGGCTGTTTCAAAGAATTGAACAGAATACTCGTAATAAAGAAAATGATAGCAATCACAATAAGCAACAGACGATATTGCTTATTGTCCTTTCCTCCCCACGACCAGTTATTGTCCTCCGATTTGGCAGTATATCCCATTGGAAGAATCTCATTAAATTCCTCCAGATCTTTCTTCAACAGCTTATGCCCCTGTTCCGAAGAACCGATATACTCATATTGCAGGCACAGCCGGTACTGCTGGTTTTCCTTGGCTACTTCCTGCGGCATCTGCCCTTTTTCCACTGTTGCCAGTTCCGACAGTTTATATTCTTTTCCGCCTGCCGGAAAAGGATAATACTGCATTGCCCACACATCCCTTTCTTCCGACTGGCGGGAAGACAATTTTATTTTTTCCGTACCTTCTTCCGTCGTCACCGAACCAATCTCCATATTCCGTCCATATATCGGTCGGATAGCGGAAAACAATCTTCCGGCTCCGATATTTTCCTCCGCCATTCGGAGCTTGTCCAGACTGAAATAAAATTCCATATAATCATCCTTCCACCACGAGAAGTCGGAACCGATCGTTACTTCCTTGATGCGACGGTGAGACAAGAACTTCTCTTTCAGTTGTTCCGCCCGGTCATACAGTTCGTCATAATTATACCCATACATTTTCACCCGGAATGAACCCGCACTCTCACGCACATTATTACTGAATCCTTGGTCCTGCAATCCGTAAATACTCCAATCTCCTCCACCCAATTGAAGTGCCTTGTTTATCATATTAGCTTTCAGCGTATACGGGAAACCGCTCTTTTGGTGCTCTTTCGTGAAATAAATATGAATAGATGCCCTGCGTGCACTTTCCACAGACGTCTGGAACTGCTTGATTTCTTTAAATTCGCTCAAGTAAGTTTCCATTCGCTTAATCAACGTATTCATCTGCTCCAGCGTACTCCCATTCGGCAAATTGGCATTGGCATGAAGCACCACTTCTTCATTACGCGTAAAATAACTTCCTTCATATACTTTCTGTACAAAAAGTCTTAAAGCTCCTCCCAATGCTTTATCCACTACCGGTTTTACCTTCTCTTTATACGTAGAAGTACCCAGTGTCTTATTATAAAATTCCGCCCATTTATCTTCCCCCTTCATCTTTTCCGGCAACAGAAATACCGGTAATCCGAAAGCCAGCAACAATAAAATGCAGACCGCCACCCTCCACCGGCAAAGAATCCGTATCAGCCAACTGTAAAAACGGCTGAAATATACCGGAAAACGATGCATTTTAGAACGTATCCACATAAAGAAACGTATATTTCCCGACTTCCACTTCGCACCTGAAAGCGAAGATTTTTTCCTCCGCTTCAATCCGGTTTTGTCGATCAGGGAAGGAACAAAAAACAGGGCAACCAGCAGTGATACCCCAAGATTAATAATCACTACCGCAGCAAAATCCTGTAAGTTCAGGCGTATCTTCTCATCGAGGAAAAAGATAATGACCAAAGCCCCCATTGTAGTCAACGTAGCCGCCAGTACGGACATAAAAGCCTTCCGGTTTCCACGCCGCAGATAATGGTCGCTCATCACAATCGTATTGTCAATCACCAGATTTAGAGAAACCGTGATACCTGCCAGAGAATACAACTGCATTTCAAGTCCGAATGCATAATAGAAGATAACGGCTATCGCTACATTAACTGCCAGACTGGTTACAATCAGAAACAAATACTTCGGACTAAAAGTAATCAATAGCACAAACAGAAGCAGAATCGCTACCGTCACCCCCGTTCGCAGATAAATCTTCCCCAGTTCTTCCTGAATAAACTCCGTTGCATCATAGCTGGTATGAATCTCGTATCCCGCCGGAAGAAGTAACCGGATATCATCCATATATGCTTTCACTTCCTTGCTCAATGCCAACTGATTGGCCGTTTCCTCCGCCACGACAGACAGATAGATAGAGTTCAGACCGTTAATTCGGTAGTAACTTTGCGGCTGTTCCTCCACACGGGAAACTTTTACCAATTCATTCAGACCAATGATTTTGCCATCTTTCATCTTCACCTGTATCCGTTCCGCATCAAAGTCCCGGTTATTATATTCGGGAACCAGCGCCAGACGGATCCATTGCCTGCCCGAACTCCCCTGTTCCATATCGTATGTACCCAGAAACTCTTTCTGGTAATGCAACCGGACAGCCTGACGGATATCATCCGTACTTATCCCAAGCGTATGTAACTGTTCGGAGTCATATTCCAACCGCCATTCCATTGGAGTAGCCCCGCCAAGATTAATCTTATAAATTCCCGGAAGTTGTGCCAAACGTGTCTTAATATGTTCTTCCGCATACTGTTGTATCAGAATGGGAATAGCAGGCGCATTAATCGTAAATGCCATAAAAGGGCCCTGGTTGTTCTGCCCCGGACTCTGCATCTGAATATACGGATAGCTCACCCCGTCCGGCAGTTCCGGCCATGTCTGACGAATGATGGTGGACGCTTCAAAACGTGCAACTGCAACATCCACATGTTTATCCAGATTCACGCTGATACTGCCCCACCCGTTTCCTGAAGTAGAATAGATACCCCGAATCCCTTTCACGCGGGCAAGCATCGCCTCCAGTTTGCTGGTAGCTGTCATTTCCACCACGCGTGCCGAAGTGCCGGGCATACTGAAACGCACCGTGAAGCCGGGTAATGTCCGTGAGGGGTTCAGTTTGACCGGAAGCAACGGCACAAGCGCCAGCCCGACCAATGCCACGCAGACAAAAGCCACAATCAGGGTGAAAGCGGAAGCCTTCGAGGACTTTTTTATTTCAAGACTTATATTTTGCATTACCATTATTTATGTAAATAGAAATCTCTGTCATATAAACGACAGCATCTCTGTTTATGACAGACTTAATGGAGATACTACCGAGAATAAACGCCGCAATTATCATTTGATCAGCTTGCCTCCGTTAAAATCGAACCTGTCCGAAAGTGAAAGTTTTGTAGCAAAATCAAACAACGTAAGCCGTCGTATCTTGTAATAATTCAACCAGTAATTCTGCAAAGCAGAGATAAAGTTACGCTGTGCCTGCTGCTGCCTGTTCAGAGAAAGAGTCAGGCTGTTTATATCCGCTTTGCCGATGATAAAACGCTGCTTTGTCTCATTATAAGCGAGTATGGACAAATCCAAAGCTTCTTCCGCACTGGCAATCAATTGTTGCTGGATATTAAAATCACTCACTGTCATTATCACTTCCTCCTCAATACTTATCTCGTCCTGGCGTGCCGAAATCTTCACCACATTCAAGTTATTCCGTGCCATATTATACTTTCCTTTGCGGACGCCCCAGTCCAGCAACGGAATAGAGACACTGACCGCCACCAAATCCTGCTGCATGGGCTTATGATAGACATCCCCGAAATTGTCCGCCACCTGATTAAAACCGATACTGGCATTCACACTTGCATTAAAGCGCGACTCCTTTTTAGTCTTATCCACATTACGCTCCGCTTCCAGCACATTCTGTTTCAATTCCAACAATTGCGGGTTGTTGCTCCTTCCCCACCTCAAAGCCTCATCTATCGGAATCTCCAGCATTCCCGGACGGGAAGGAAGTTCCAGCTCGATCTGCGTATTCTTATCCAGATTGAGAAAAGAAGCCAATGAGAACATAGCCCGCTTCAAATCGCTTGCTTTATTCTGCAATGTGTTCTGCGCATTCACCCGATCCAGCTTCAGAGTCAACAGGTCGGCTTGCGAGATAGCTGCGATCCGGTGCCGTTGTTGCCCGATGCGGTACAACGTATCCGTAGAAGCCAGATTTTCTTTTGCCAGGTTATATTCCGCTTGTGCCATAGCCAGAGAGAAGAAATAACTCGTAGCCGTTTCCGAAACTTTCTCCACATTATAAAGAAATTCCTTTTTCACACGTTCATATTTCAAAGGCTCTATCTTCCGTTCCCATTTGAATGGATTATACCCCACCAAACTTTGCGAATATCCAATCCTTATCGGGACACTGGTCAGCTGTGTCGCACTATTATCCCCGAAATTACGCATATAGGCAAGATTCGATTCCAGATAAAATGTACCTCCGGTCAGGTCAAGATTCTGCCGGACACTTAACCCTCCATAAGCATAATAAGACTGTTGCGTACGGTACACATCCAAATCCTGTCCCGAATCGTAACGTTTCGTAATATCCCGGTTATATTGCGCCGGAGTAAGATCCAGCGTCAGACTGGGCAGGCGGTTTGCCTTATATGTCCTGTACTCCCAATAACCGGACAAGTACATATTCTGTGTACGGAATGACTCCAATGAACTGTCATTGGCAAGAGCGATTGTCCGGTTCAAATCCAGTACCAGACGTTTCTGTGCATGAAGCAGGGATTCACCACAGAGGACACCAAGAATACAGAGAAATGCCCATATCCTTTTCTTTGCTGAAAAGAATAACTTTGTCTCCTCCGTGGTAAAATTTAATAATCCATTCATAACTCTCATATTTGAACTATTCGTTATTACTTGCTACTTATTTCTTCTTTCTTTCTGTAAATAAACCAGTAAAGCAATGGTATGATGAACAGACTCACTGCCGTACCGACCGACATTGTCCCTATCATGGCGATAGACAATGGTTTCTGTAATTCCGAACCCATATCCGATGAAAACAGTAACGGCACCATTGCAAAGATAGTAGTCAGCGAAGTCATGATAATCGGGCGCAAACGCCTGCGTCCTGCTTCATGGATAGCCTCCAACAACGGAACACCCGCTTTGCGCAGTTCATTGATAGCGTCCAGTTTCAGGATAGAGTCATTGATTACAATACCACAGGTGACAATAAGTCCGATAGCAGACATCAGATTCAGTGTATGCCCGCAAAGCCAAAGCAGTAATAACGCAAAGGCCACATCTATCGGTATCTCCGCCAGAACAAGCAAAGGTTGCAGGAAACTTTCAAACTGCGAGGCAAGAATAAAATACATCAGCAACAACGAAATAAACAGGATTACCACCAGCTCGTCCAACATCTCCCTGTTGGAAAAGAAACTTCCGGAGAAGCCTGTATCCCATTCTTTCGTTTCCTCCGCTACCTGCTTCACTTCCCGCATCAACTTGTCCCCGTTCTGCACGTCATAAAAATTAAAGGGGACATATTCACCATTACGCCCCGAAGTAATACTTTTCAGATCCTCAGCAGGAGCTATCGTAACCAGCTCCCGAAGAGGGATATATTCTATGTTTCCTTTATTATCCGGTTCAGTCTGTATCAACGTCTCCTGCAATATTTCATTCACAGTCTTTTCGCTGCCGGCAACGCTGATCGGAAGATATTGTTGGTAAGAATGCAACATTGTCACACTATTCTCACGAAAAGCAGTTTTCAAGATACGGTAGAGCTCATTATAGGAAACACGGTAAAGCAACAGTTTCTCTTTGCTAATACTTAGATTCAGTTGATTCTCGAAAGCGATACCCGTAGGGGCGATTCCCGTCTTCCGTGCCAAGTCCTTCTCCACGCGCCGGATGGTTTCCGCTTCCGGTGCCTTTGCCTTATTACGGGTATAAAACTCGGCTATGATATCCGGTTCGCCTGTGACAAAGAGTTTCTCAAACACAGTCTCCGGCGGAGAGAAAGAAATGACGGAAAGCGGATAACGCTCTTTCAGTCTGCGATAAATTTCCTGCTGTAAAGGAGAAATAGTTTCGGGTGTCTCCGTACGGAAGTAAAGTTCAGCCTCGGAAGAAGAAAGCTCCCTTTCACGGTTCAGAAGGAAATCCTGCCTGCCAATGGACGCCGTGTGCTCGGCTACCGGTTCTTCCAGTTCTTTAAAAAGTTCGTCCACACGCCTCCTGTTTTCATCCACATGAATATTCTCATTCCACTCAATCCTGGCAATCAATTCATTCTCCTCAATATCGGGCATGCGCTGCTTGTAGATACAGAAAAAGAAAAACACACAAAGCCGAATGGAAATAGCACAGAACAAAACACTGAACGTTTTATGACTGAATACCCAGTCCACCCCCGCATCATAAAAACGATCTAATGTATGATCTTTTATCGGGTTATTGAATTTAAAGGAAAGCCACTTCCATTTCCGGGTATGGATACCGGTCCGGTAGACCAGCAGATAAAGTACGGGAAGCAACATGATACCCGTAAAATAAGAACCCATAAGCCCCCCTGTAACTGAAAAAGCCTGATCGTAAAAGATAGCTCCGGCAATACCACTCATAAAAATCAACGGTGCAAACACGGCAATGGTCGTTAAGGAGGAACTCAACATGGGAGTCACCACTTCGCTTGTTCCCGTGATACAGGCACGGCGCAACGAATATCCCCGTTCCCGGTATTGCGATATATTCTCAGTTACAATAATCGAACTGTCAATCATCATACCCAATGCCAGAATCAATCCGGCGAGTGAAATGATATTCAGGGACATATTGCACAGATAGAAGAAAACGAAACTGATTACGATAGAAACCACCATGCTAAGTCCGATAACCAACGGAGATTTTACATCCCCCAGAAACAAGACCGCTACCAGGCAGATAAAGAGAAAACCTAAAGACAGATTCTGTTGCAGATTCGAAATTGTGTAGTCCAGCAATTCCGTCTGATTACGGCTGATACTGAAATCAATATCCGGATATACCCGTTGGAAGTACTCCATCGTCTCTACCAGAGATTTCTTCATCTTATCCATATTCTCATCCGCCTGCTTGATAACAGCCAGCGTCACTGCCCTTTTCCCGTTAGATACAGATACCCCTTTTTCTTTTACGGGCACAATATTCACCCGGCAGAAATCCTTTAACTGCACAATCCGGTCTCCTTTACGCAGATAAATATTTTCTACATCTTCTGCAGTACGCAGGAGGGTGGAAAACTTTATGTTATATTCATAATATCCGTCACGTACCGTCATACTACCCGGTTCCACATTATTGGCAGCCAGAGTCGATTCTATATCCTCAATAGAAATTCCCAACATGGAGAGCATATCCTCATCGGGCACAATCTGCACCTGACGTTCCACCAATCCGGTCACATCTACCATAGCCACTTCTTCAAGCTGCTCTATCCTACGTTTAATGACCGATTCCGCAAATTCACACAGATCCAGAAAGGACTGTTGTCCCGTAATGCTATAAGCACTGTCATTCTTCAAAGTCAGATTCAGGTAAAAAACAGGTATATCCGTTGCGCTCGCCTTAATGACTTTCGGACGTTCCGTTTCCTTCGGGAGATAGTTCATTGCAGCGTCTATCTTTTCATTGACCTCGATAAAGGCCAGGTCCGTATTAGTACCGAAATCAAAAGACAAGCGGATAATACCGGCGCCGTCTCTAGACTCACTGTGAATATCTTTCAATGTAGAAACCTGTATCAACTGGCTGCGCAAAGGTTTCACAATCGTATTTTCCAGTTCGCGGGCAGATGTATTGGCAGCAGACACCTGTATAGTGATCTCCGGAATAGCGATATTCGGAAGCAGAGATATCGGAAGTGTAGAATAAGTCACCAGCCCGATTATAAAACAGGCGGTGAAAGCCATCAGCACGGCAATAGGACGCTGGATTAAAAATTTTATCATGCTTTTCTCTGTATTTATCGTTTGCAGTCAATCATTCACCGCTTATAGTCACCTCCGTTTCATGCGCTAAATTCAAGTTCCCGGTGACAATAACCGTATCTCCTTCCAAGAGGCCATCTTCAACACCTCCCTGAGATTTATCCGAGACAACATATTCCGTAGCATTCTCCAATCCCGTATGTACATAATTCCACATTGCCTTGCCTTCTTTTAAGGTAAACACAACCTGTTTGCCGGAACGCAGCACCACAGCCGTTTTAGGAATGACCAACTGCTCCCCTAAACTCCGCTTGACGCTTACCCTTACGTTCATGCCGCTAAACAACTTCCCCTGTCCGTTTACCGCAGCTTTTACTTTTACCATTCCGTTCGCATCCACCAGCGGATTGATTTCAGATACACTACCTTCATAAGAACCTCCGCCGGCATAAGGAGTAATCATTACTTTGTCACCGGTTTTAATAAAAGCCAATTCGTTCTCCAACACGGTGAAATCAGTTTCCATCCCACGAGTGTCAATGACAGTACAAAATGCCTCGGACGTATTAGCGAGATTATAAGGTTTTGAAAACAGATTAGCTACTATCCCGTCAAAGGGGGCAACAAGTGTAGCATGCTCCGTTTCTCTTTTCGTAAGTTCATACTGGGACTTCGACTGTTCATAGCCGCTCTTTACTTTCGCAAGTTTCATGGTTTCTTCAGGCACCTTGCTAAAATCATCCGGCGTATATCCCTGCCCGATAAGTACATCTTTCAGTTCAAGCTCCGCTTTCAACAAAGCATCTTCCGCCTGTGATAATTTCTGTTCCAGACGGAATTTATCCAGCTCGGCCAACTTCTGCCCCTTACGAACACGATCACCGTTTTTCACATAGACATGAGCAATAACCTCATTCGTTTCAAAACGAAGATCAGCCTGCCCGCGGGCACTTACCTTGCCGTTACTGACTAGTTCGTGATGAAAATCACACCTCTTTAGAATTTGAACGGTGACTTCATTCTTTGAATCCGGAAGAACGGTAGAAACACCTTTATCCTGCTCGTCTGCATCACTTTTCTTGCCAGAGCAAGATGTCATTCCACCATAAGCTAAACAACATAGCAGCATCCATATATAACTGTATTTTCTCATAAGGATATTTGTTTTCATAGCATTTTATTTTATGTTCTACTTAGCTACAAAAGTAACATAATTGGCCTCGACGCTGACACGGAATGTTGCCAGCAGAAGAAGGATGCACACCCCTTC
>OGKF01001356.1_pt1 | contig 11131 bp, 15 predicted proteins | sample 1572391 | NCBI WGS metagenome assembly OGKF01 (sample SAMEA2582095, study PRJEB24529) | metagenome | biome: Human gut stool | place: China | collected 2011
AGGAACAGCAACACTTGATAGATTCGGTGATTACGGCAAATATAAAATGCTGATATGAATAAGATCCCCTGCATACCGTAGTCACAACGGATTCCTTCCGCAATGCTGGAAAAAAGTACTACACTGAGAACTTGCAAGACTACTGATTTTATTCTATCCACTGGTAGGTCGGATTCACACGAAAATCTTTCAAGGCATACCAATGTCAATAAGCCTAAAAACAAGGTGAAAAATACATTTTGATACTTCAAGTAAAACGGAAATGTACCTTCCATTCGTGAATACGCACTAAAGAAACCTATGTCAAATGGAATTTCCGAAATAAGGGCAAATGCAAGCATCAACCCAATATAGCGTTTTTTACTTCTTGTGTGTTGGAATCCTTCTGCCAGCAAAAAACAGAATAGCGGAAAAGCAATCGTCCCAATGCTTTGCAAATCAAACCGTATGAGATTATCTATCTCTTGGAATCTCTCCCACGACATTTGTTCGTTATCTACCATAGTCCCCCAGTAGTTTGATAGTAGCCATTGCAGCACAATTTTACATAGATGGTCAATAACCATTGTCAGTACAGCAATAAACTTTAACGAATTTCCCGTGAGAAATTGAATGCGATTTATTTTCCTATCAATGCTCATAATGTAACCTTCTACCAACTTCCAATTTTACGATTTTTCGTATTCAAATTATACCATAAAACTTGTGAACATTTCTACCGCAACTTTGGACTATATGAGAAAAGTCCGAACAGTTTTCTGCCCGGACTTCCTCGCTCAATCATAAATCAATTCCGCTTTCACAATCTCCTCTGCCTGTGCCTTGCAAGCGTTCATCTGCCGCACCCATTCCATTTGGTTTTCGGCTTTCAGTTGCTCGGTCACGCCGTTTTGCTCTGCCAGTGACCGCACGATCAGCTCCATGCGGTTTCGTGCCGCTTCTTCAATCTCGGCGCAATGTTCAAAGAGCTTGTCGGATAGCACCAGTTCATTGAACAGTATCGGGCGGTGCATTTCTAAATACGCCTTGCGAAGTCTGCCGTAGTGTCCGATGGGCTTGGTCTTGCGGATAATGATGTTCGGGATAAGATAATCGCCGTTCCGTGTGTAAGTGATATTCATGCTGTTTGTACTCCTTTCATCGGCTCTCTCTGCGGTAAACTGCTGACGGGAACGAACACGCCCTTTGCAATATCCTCCGCACGAATGGCGGCTTTCTTGGCTTCGATTTCTGCCTTTTTTCTCCCCTTGATTTTGTCCTCGTATCGCTTCTGCGCTCCGCTGGCTTTCCGCTTCAAGTAGTTCTGATGAAGCCTGTCTTTGCGTTCCTCACGCTTGCGGATGATAGATACCATTAATGGAGCCAAGACTTCAGCTATGATATACAGCATCGCAGAAACAGCAAAAGCTAATAACCTAAAACCTTATGATTACTTTGAGCATCTTCTGGAGTAGATACCAAAGCATATGGAAGATACAGACAGAAGTTTTTTGAAAGAATTGCTTCCGTGGTCTGATAAACTTCCGAAACATATCAGAAAATAGAGGGGTATCCCACAGTCGCCATGATGGTGGCTGTAGAATTTAGTGGATACTCACTATGGAGCGTTTACCCTGCATATCCTTAAAAATATCGCTCATTTCATCACTCCAATCTGAAATTTTGAGTATAGAAAAAGCAGTCAATCCTAAGACTAACTGCTTTGTGTATAGGTGTATAAAATTATCATATTTTCCTAATGATTTATAACTGTTTATCAAAATACATAATTGCAATCAATTCAAGCAAATTACGCAAACCAATAAAAAGTTCTCCAAAAAGAATTACTCGGTCAAGTGTAAACATAATTTGAATATCTATAAATAATGGTACTGATGTTGCAATCGCTAATAATATAATCAATGTCCAATTTGCTATATTAGCAGACCGATTTGCTTTTAGCTGTATCGTCAACCAGCGTTCATCACCCTTATATTCAACTTGCTTTTTTGCTTTCAATATATAAAGCCACAACGTTGCTCCTAATGCTAAAACAAGAAAAATCAAGATAATAATTTGCTCATTCATACTATTTGTCCTCCCTATGCTCGAAAACTTCATCAATAGAAACACCAAATACTTCTGCAATTTTAAATGCCAATTCTAATGACGGAGTATATTTATATTTTTCTATTGATATAACCGCTTGTCGTGAAATTCCAACTTTTTCAGCTAAATCTGCTTGTGTCCAGTCCCTTTCAGCACGTAAAACTTTAATTCTGTTCCATATCAAAGTTATCGCTCCTCTCCAAAATGTAATGTAGTGATTACTTTTATTGTAATGTACTCATTACATTTTGTCAACACAAGAGTACATATAGAATTATGATTTAAAGCATTTAGGTAAATAGTAACCCGAGAATCCCCTTTGTAACCCAAGACTCTCTCTTTGTAAATGAAAATCCTGTTTTGTAAGCGAGATTCCCGGTTTGTAAATGAAATTCCCGGTTTGTAAGCAAGATTCCCGAATTTTCATTTCTATTTCGATATGATATAATACGTTCAGCAATAAATTTGCGTACAACAACCAGAGATCAATTCTCTCTCGAAATTTTTGTATTCGGAGAATCCATCCCTGTTTTTGATTGGATAGAGTTGTTCTATTCTGGCTCTGACGGCACTCAGCAAATTTATTTGTTACTTTTTGAGAAGTTTAGGCTTTAAGATGATGTTCTCGGCGGCAACCGGTGAGCATCCCAGTCTCTTAAGCACATCTTCTCCATAGTAAAAGCTGAATGTTTCGTATGGGCTACGGTTGTTCAGCTTTTTTCTTTTATAAGAATTGATATGGTTCATCATCAGAGTAATATCCTGTTGTGTCAGCTCATCGAAACTGCTTCCTTTTGGCAGGATACGACGTATCAATTCATGGTTGACTTCACAGGCTCCTTTTTGATAAGGAGCACTTGGATCGCAATAAAATATCTTTGTTCTATTGCATGGAATGGTGCTACGTTTTTCGATTTCCTTTGGATTTGAAAACTCACTTCCGTTATCTGTCAGAATAACCGGAAACAAGCTATTAAATGTTTTTGCCCCAAGGACTTCATCCAATAAGTTTATGATCTCTATTACAGAGGCTGATGTATTTGCGTCCCGCAAAAAAGCCAGCATGAGACTGCTTTCTACAAAGTGTATGGTAAGAAGACATTTTCCTCCCACACGACCAATCACGCTATCCATTTGTACAATGGTCGTTTCCGGGTTTGCTCCCAGATATTTTTGAAAGTCAGCGTAGCTTCGTTCAATACGGCAGCCCCGGTCAACTTTAAATTCAGGCTAATTATAACGGGGACGGTATTTCACTTTACGGGGCAGATCAATGTTCCTGATATCAAAGAGCTGGGCATCCACGTAGTTATACAATGTCTTTTCACTGCACATCAGTTCATCTACATGAGCAAGATAGATTTGATGAAGCGACTGCCCGTTTTTAACTAAAGGACTGATGATCCCGTTAATTCTTGCAATATCATCTTCGTTGGACATGATACCGGTTCTGGCTTCCGAAACAGCATGATGTGCACGCTCATGTGCATCTGCCGGATCATAAATACGTTTTAATAACGTGCATTTCGGCAGCTGACTGCAACCATTACAAACATAGCCCTGCCATGTGTATTCTGAAAATTCCTTGTGATACAAAATTAACTTTATTTGTATCATAATATGTCGGTAATAATTCTTTTGCAAAAATGCAAAGCCAACTTGCAAACAAAAGCATTAACAAAGATATATACAAACTATCTCCCATTTGTTCTATGGAAATTCCAGAAACAGTTAATAATATTGCTTCTATAACTACCACACCGATTGAGATAAGAAATGCAAATATCCAGTTCTTTTTTCGTTGACGAATTGTATCACACAACGACAAGTCTAACGAGTTTACAACAAGAGTTTCTACCACATCACTATTTAATGTCTTGTTCTCTTTTAATTTTTCTCCTTGTAAAAGTTCTGTTACTGTAATATCAAGTACATCAGCAATAGGGATAAGTAATGTAACATTTGGCATACTGTTTCCTGCTCGTGTCAACCCCAGACCAAAAAAAATTGATTTTTTTGTACCCTCAAATATCACTTCCCATTATACCTGCTATTGCAGTATATTGAAAGCAATATTTATGCTTGCAGAAGAAAGGAGTGCCACATTTTCTCGGCACTCCAAACTCTGTAACCATCCATCTTACTTGAAAAATGGATCATCTGTATTCCATACAATCTCTATATTGTCCTCTCCATTGATAATCACTTTTTTGATTATCTTCTGGATTTTCTCTCTGTCAAAAGATTCCATATTGATGATACTTTCTAACTGTGTCTCAAACTTACTAGAAGAATTATCTTCTGGCGGTATTTCTGTTTTAAGCTGTTCGATTTCCTGATGCAATTCATCAATCTGCTCCACCATCGCCTTTGAACGCTTGACATACTCTTCTCTTGAGAGCTTGTCATCCTTATAATCAGAATACAACATCATCTTTTTACTGCTGAGGCTCTTCACCTTCTTTTCAAGTGTTGCAATCTTTTCTTCCGGAGATACTTCTTTCGATTTACCAGCTTTCTTTATTCCTTTCTCATCCAGATAAGCTGTTGCATACATATTTACAATTTTCATGATTGTATCTTCGACCTTGGCAATTTCCACCCTGTTGCTTTTGCATGGAGAATTTTCCTCAATTCTGGACGAGGAACAAAGAAGAATGTCACCTTTTACCCTTTTGCTGGGTACCAAGGCTCTGCCACATACCCCACAATAATAAAACGGATTATAGTTTCTCTTACCACGCTTTGGACGAATATATTTTTTTGAATTAGCATGTGCCGTATCAAATAATTTCTGAGTAATAATAGGTTCATGACAATTCTCTATCACAATCCATTCGTCTTTAGGCACATAGGTTGAAGTGTTATTGCTGCCTACCCTCTTCTTTGTTTTATTCCATATCAGTTTTCCAAGATAAACTTCATCGTTTAATATATCGTGGATAGAAGAAGTACTCCACAAGCTTTTCACTTCAACTGCATGGAAAAAGTTTTTGCTTCCTTTTCTCTTCTTATATGCGGATGGTGTATCAATACCGTGAGCATTTAAGTAATTTGCCACTTCCGTTTTTCTTTTGCCCTGTGCGGTCAGTTCAAATATCAGCTTAACCACTTCTGCTGCTTCCGGATCTACAATAATCTTATGCTTATCATTTGGATCTTTGACATATCCATACCTTAACTGACCACTAATGTTCTCCCCCTTCAGTATCCTTGTGTGCTTTGCAGAACATATTTTATTGGACAAGTCCCTGCTATAAAGCATATAGATTAAATTCTTAAACGCAATATTCATACCACCGGTGGAACCATCATAGTTATCGCTGTCATAATTGTCATTAACTGCAATAACCCGCACCTGATAAAGTGGAAGTATCTGCTCCAAAAGACTTCCAACTTCAATATAATCCCTTCCGAGTCTGGATAAATCCTTTACAACAATGCATGATATTTTTTCAGCCCGGATATCCTCCATAAGCTTCATATAGCCTGGTCTTTCAAATTTTGTTCCGGTAAATCCATCATCACAGTATTCCTGTACCTTCGTATCCTTAAGCTCCGAATGATTTTCAATATATGCTTTTAACAATTCCCGCTGGCTGGATATACTGTTACTCTCCTCTTTCCGATTTAATGATACATCTTCATCTTCCATAGAAAGGCGAATATACATAGCAGTTATCTTACTCATTCAAATCACCTTCTCTCTTATTTTTTACCTGTAACAGTTCTTCCAGACAATCATCATAAACCAGATTTACGGAAATTCTGCCACCTTCAAACACCTGTACCTTGTCAACAAATGCATCTGCCAGCTCTTTGTTGAGTTTTCTGCATTTCAGATATTTATTGATAAGATTTTCCCAGTCCGCATCAATCTTATAATTCTTTGAATACAAGTTCTGAGATATTAAAAGATTATCTATCTCCTTCTTCAAAGCTTCGCTTTTTAAAAGATACTGCTGTTTTAATGTCAGATATTCGCTCTCATTAATCAAATGTTCTGAATAATCTCCATATAACTCAGAGAACTTGCGGTTTACCTTCTCCAGTTCCCTGCGCTGTCTGGTAATGGCTTTTTCATACACATCGTATTTTTTCAGTCCGCTGCTTCTTGCATTTAATTCTCTTATTACTCTTAATGCGTCAATACAGCAACGCATATGATTTGAAATCTGAGCAAATACAGCTTTGTTGACATCCTCCTGATCAATTTTGTGTCTTGAACATGCCTGATTAATACCATCTGAAAAAGTTCCACAAAAATATACATACGATTTTGTTGTTCTTGGAGAAAGTCTCATTCCCTTGCCACAGTCTCCGCATACAATTTTTCCCTTTAGTAAATTCTTTTCATTAGGTGGGTGTTTTGTAAACTCTTTTGCAAAATAAGCATCCGAGATTTCCTTTACTCTTTCCTGTGCCTTTTCAAATGTCTCTTTGTCAACAAGTGGCTCATGCGTATTTTCAACAATGACCCATTCACTTGGATCTGTTGCATGGAGTGGAATATTATTGTATTTCTCAATTACAACTTTCCCATGCACCGCCGAACCAATATATGCCTGATTTGTCAGTATTGACTTAACTGTTGTTTTGGTCCATACACCATTGGTTTTTACATTCTGCTGGTAACCAAGAGATTTTAAATACATCAATGGTGACATTATTCCCTGCTCATTCAGATATTTTGCAATTGGTGTATATCCTTTGCCCTCTAAAAACAATTTATAAATAAGCCTGACATTTCCAGCAGTTGCTTCATCCACAACAATTCTGTTCTTCTCCGTCTTGGATTTCAGATATCCATATGGAGCAAAACCGCACATATATTCATCCGTAGTCCATTTTCTACGATGTGCAGTTGAAACTTTCTTGGAAATATCCTTTGCATAAAACTCATTTACGATATTTTTCAAAGGCATCATAATGTCTGTGCCCGGTCTGAACGAGTCAAAATCATCCGTAACAGCAATGAATCTTACATTGAGAAAAGGAAACACTCTTTCAATGTAGTTCCCCATCTCCACATAATTTCTTCCAAGTCTCGATAAATCCTTAACAATAATACAGTTAATTCTTCCTCTTTTTGCATCCTCAAGCATTCGCTTAAAATCCGGTCTTTCAAAATTAGTACCGGTAAAGGAGGCATCATAATATTCCTCTTCAATTACAATATCTTCGTGATCTTTGACATAATTCTTCATAAGTTCCATCTGTGTTTCGATTGTCCCTCTCTCAATGTTCTCTTCCGTTTCATGAGACAGTCTTGCATATAATCCAGCCTTAAAAAGTACCTTCTTCTCTTTATCCGGTAAGGCTGTAGCTTCTAGTGGCATCATATTTTTTCTGCTTTTTCTTGCCATATTACACAGCCTCCCTTCTGCTGATATTTAATTGTCCACCCGGTTCTTTATCTACTTGATAGCCCAGTTTTTCAACCGATTCTAATAACTGCTTATAACAATCATCAAAATCAAATACGATCTCAACCTCTTTATTCTCTGAAACTCTTACTTCACAAATCAGTTTTACAACCACGTCCCTGGTCAGTTCCTTAATATCCTTGTATTCGGTAAAATAATTCATCCAGAGATGCTTATCATCCTTCTCCTCAAGAATTAAAGCAATGTCTCTCTCAATCTGGCGAATTATTTCTTCTCCCTCTTTTGCTTTTTTCAGATATGCCTCATGAAGTTCAAGATATTCTTCTTTAGTAAGAATTCCGTCCTTCATATCTTCATACAGTGAAGTTTTCAGTCTTTTACACTTCTCAACTTCCTCAAGTTTTTTCTGTTTTCTTGCTTCAAGACTTTTTACATCAAGCTGCTGGAAAGGAATTGTTCCAATATAATCAAGTATTTCTTCCAGATTCATTACGTTTTTGATATGAAGCTTTAACATTTCAAGCACCGTATCCTCTAATAACGATACTGATATTGAGTGCTGTGAACACTGCTTTGTCAATTTATGATTAGAGCAGATATAGTAAGCGTATTTCTTATCACCTGCTGTTGTAATTTTTCTTGTCATTGGTGAACCACAGTCTGCACATACTGCAATACCTGAAAGATTATAGACCACATCTGAATCCGGAGATATTCTCGTATCCATTCCCAACAACCTTTGAACAATCTCAAAATCCCTGTCACTAATAATCGGCTCATGATTTTTTTCGATTCTTATCCAGTCAGATTCCGGCTTAACAACCTCCTGCTTCACTTTATGATTTGGTGTCGTTCTTTTGCCTTGAACAAGATTTCCAATGTAAATCTCATTTTCAAGAATCCTACGGACCGTGACTGAACTCCATACCGATTTTTCATTCTGTAAAAATCCAGTCTGATAACCGCTCCCTGTGCTCTGCTTATATTCCATAGGTGCAAGCACACCCTCATTATTCAACTGTGTTGCTATTGCATCCTGACTCATTCCGTGAAGCTTTAGCCGGAAGATTTCCTTCACAATACCTGCTGCATAAGTATCAATAACCAGCTTATGTTTATCATCTTCTGATTTTTCATACCCATAGGGAACAAATGCACCGATATACTCACCATTTTTTCTCTTTACATCCAAATGGCTTCGTATCTTTATGCTGATATCCCTGCAATATGCATCATTGATCAGGTTTTTAAACGGAATAATAATCTCATCACCCTGTGACTTTCCAGTCACACTGTCATAGTTATCATTGATTGCAATAAACCTTACACCAAGAGCCGGAAATAATCTTTCGATGTATCGACCTGAATCAATATACTCGCGTCCAAAACGTGAAAGATCCTTTACCACCACACAATCAATTACTCCTCGCTTAATATCTTCCATCATCGTCTGAAAAGACGGACGGTCAAAATTAGAGCCGGAATAACCATCATCCACATATTCTTTAACTATTCTAATGTCTTTTTTGTCTGCAAGGAAATTTCGGATGAAATCCTTTTGATTTGAAATACTATTACTCTCAGCTTTTGCGTTGGTAGAAACATCGCCATCCTCCTTAGATAATCTAACGTAGATGGCTGCATGATAGATTTTTGAGATTTGTTTACTCATATCGCAACACTCCTTTAAATATTCTACGTCAGATGTACCCAACTAAAATATCAAAGGAAGTTATGCCATATTCATTTAGTCCTTGATCATATCATAGCACAACTCCCTTTCATTTTCCATATGATTCTGAAAAAAGATTCTAAACTGTAAGCAGCATATTTTTGAAAGCTTCTTCTATGGAAACTCCATTATTGGCAAAGCTTACTTTAACTTTCATCTTCCCCACTCTCATCATATAGGGATTCCCAACTTTTCTTATAAACTTCTGCTGTCTCTTTTCAATCGTATCATTCAGATCAGCATGATAAGATGCCATATCGGGCATTTCATTAATCTTGACATCACTAAAATCAGTATCAAGCAATGCTCTGTATTCTTCTGCTGTCATAAAATCTATCCCCCCTTTCAGTAAAAATGCCACCCATAAAATACAGGTGGCTATGTAACCCGGAGCAAATGCCCCGGTAATATTTAATTGTACTTTTCATATGCCCCAATCTGGATTTTTACACATTCTGTAATCTTATCAAGTAGTTCTGTATCTGAAATTGAAGCAACTACCCTCTCAATCTGAACATTTACATCAATGGATACAATCTGCTCACATAATGCCATACTGTCAAATACCTCAAAATCTGTGTCAGTAACCTTTACCTTTGCAGCCGGTATTGGACAGTGGGTTGGCAGATATTTCTTTTTCCATGTTTTTGTGGACATGGCTACTGCTGTGACAACCGGTGAATACTGATTTGCCTTGTTATTTGAGATAATAATATAAGGTCTTGTATACTTCTGAATGCTCCCTTTACTTACTGACTCCAGATTTGCAATAACAATATCGCCTCTGTTCAGTTTCATCTATGTCATTCCTCCTGTTCCCTGATATATTCTTCTGCCTCATCCTCTGTCGGACAGGCAACAATCCGTTTCCCATATTCATCAATCACTACTGTTTCGCCCGGAAATATAATCAGTTTTAATTTTCTATTTTCTTCTGTCATATCATTCAAAAGAAATGAGAGCAGGTTCATAGCCCCTGCTCTCTGCATTAATACTGATTCCATGTTCCGCTGCAAGTGTCATTACAGCTTTAATCTCATTAAGTTCCATTGAAATGTCTACCACATCTCTTACCAGCACACAGATAATGGCATCTCTTTCAATATAATATCTTAATCGTTCAACCGCTTTTTTATCTGTATTGAAAACTGTCTCAACAACTTCCATGCCGGACTTTTTTGCATATGCCTCGATACGGTCAGCTGTATCATTTGCATTATTCCTTACAAATATCAGACACTGCTTTTCTTTGGAATCCTGCATATTGCCTCCTATCTGCCGTCCCTGATGTTATGATAGAACTTTGATACCGTATCAAGCACCAGCCCTCTTATATCACTTTCCTGAACAGGCTCTTTGTACATCATCTCATAACACTCTTCAAGTTCTCCATTAATATCCTCCACATAGATATCATATTCGCTGAGTTTTCCAAGTGTATCAATAACGGTCTCATCTGTTGCACCAATCATATCCTTTGAAAGTGTTATGATTGTATTAACATCTTCTTCCATATTTAAACCGATAATGGCATATTTCATCGGAAATGAAACTCCTTCTGTAGAAGCAGGCTCTGAAAGCATAGCTACAATTTCATAGCCATTATCCTTACAATACTTTTCAAGCAACTTCGGCACAAAATGATCTGTAGCCTCTAATCCTGTTTTTGCACAATATATAATTGCTCTTTCCATCTTAAAATCTCCTTATAAATAATATTGATTTGATACTGTGCGCACTTTATCTCCTCACATAAGCTGACTTATCTGTACTCTCCACACCATCACACCTAAACATTTCTTTTCTGTCGGTGACCATAAATCAGTTTGTGTGGGAAGATAAAATACTATCTTCCCGGTTTCTCAACCTTCCCCGTATCGGGTAACATATCCTTTGCCAGCCACAATCACTTCGTAGTTTCCTG
>OGKF01001357.1_pt1 | contig 11127 bp, 10 predicted proteins | sample 1572391 | NCBI WGS metagenome assembly OGKF01 (sample SAMEA2582095, study PRJEB24529) | metagenome | biome: Human gut stool | place: China | collected 2011
CATTTTATTTACTGCCAGAGCCGCTTAGGCTTGGAGAATTTTTAACGAACTATTGTGCATATATATTGAAATATTTAAGGCTTTTGAGATACTGTGAATATCATTATAATTGTCACCACAAAATAAGATTTCATTTATATAATATTAGGAGACAACATTTGGGATTGAAATTAAACATTGACATTCCATTAAATGTTTGTGGTTATGGCTTACGTATTCGTCACCTTTCTGGTGGTGGTGGGATTTTACTAAATGCTAGAAAAATAGGAAATTATTGCTCTTTTAATTCGGGAGTTTTGTTAGGCAACAAGGATGATAATAGTAAGAAACCGATATTAGGTGAACGTGTCTCGTTTGGTCCATCTGCTAAAGCCTTTGGTGATATTGTAATTGAGGACGATGTTTTTGTTGCTCCTGGTGCAATTGTAACTAAGTCTGTTAGTAAATCACAGATTGTTGGTGGAATACCTGCAAAACTATTAAAAAACAAATAGATTCATATATGAATAGATACTTTTTAGATGATCAAAAAGCTCCTTTGAAAAAACTTATATGGCAGATATTCTTCGTTTTTTTCTTCGTTTATGAAGTTCAACCATTTGGAGTGCCTGACATGTTGACTTCGCGAAAGATAGTTTTTTACATTGCTGGTTTTACATTTATTACAAGGTTTTTAAAGCGTTTTAATTCAAAGACCTTTGATGATGTTAATTTTAAAAGGACATCAAAAAAATTAATTTCGATTGGTTTTGTCGTTTTCTTATGGCAAACTCTGATTACTTTACTACATTCAGGTACAGGCAGTGGTCAACCTATGTGGGGTAAAACATTACTGTTTTTGTTATTAACTTCATTTTTTTGTACCTTTTCTTATTTCTTTTTTAATAATATTAAACAGTTTCTACTTGCGATGTTTTACGCAACTGTGATTCAATCAGTTATTTGCATTGCAGATTTCTTTTCATTTGAAGTGAAAGTGTTTCTTTATAACCATTTTATGGTTGATGCAAATTTTGGTTATTTGTCTAGCTCAAGAGCTTACGGTTTAGGCGCCGCAGAGTCACTGTTGGCTATAAATCTTTTTTTGGGTCTTGTTCCAACTGCAATTTTGATCATTGGATGTTCAAAAAATGTATTTTATATTTTGGGATATATTGCAATATTATTTGCTGCTTTATTGGTGGGTTCAACTGGTTTTATTTTGGGAATTCTATTGCTAATCTTGACTATAGGCTTAGTCTTTATTTATGGTAGTTTCTACCAAAAATCAAGCTTAGCAATTATTGGAACAGTTGGTTTTTTTATCTTGTTTTCTTTGGCAGCTGTGTTTTTTTCAGATATTGAAGAGTTTGGTAATTTTCATAAGATATTAGCCTTTCAAGAGGTTGGAATTGAAAATCAAAATACAGTTCATACTTTAAGAGAACAAGCTGTAGCTCCTATTTGTCTGCATACTTTATTGGGAACATCATATTATCGTGGAACGGTTGATGGATTAACAACAATGTCGGACACTGGCTATTTACAATCATATTTTGGAAACGGCTTAATCTTAACTCTTGTTTTTTATTTTTATTTATATCGACTTATGTTTATAAATGTTAGATATATAAAAAATCGAGTTATTTGTATATTATTGGGGTTTCTTTTTCTATCTATTGTTTTTGCGGAAGGAAAAGAACCTTACATTTATCATTATGGTAATACCTTTGTTTTCTTTTTAGCTTGTTTCCTTTCGAATAAACCTCATAAACAGTTGATTAAGTGATATGATTAGTGTCATTGTTCCAATATATAATGTTGAACGTTACATTAATAAATGTATTGATTCTATTATTCATCAGTCTTATAAAAATTTGGAAATTATTTTAGTCGATGATGGATCTCCTGATAAATGTGGCGAAATTATTGATGAGTATTCAAGAATTGATAAACGAATTCATGTAATACATAAATCTAATGGAGGTTTAAGTTCTGCCCGAAATGCTGGGTTGGATATTGCTTCTGGTGATTTTATTGGTTTTGTTGATAGTGATGATTGGATTGAGCCTACCATGTATGAAGAAATGCTTTCATTTATGGAAAAGGAACAATTGGACCTTGTTGAGTGCGGAATAAATTTGGTTACTAATAATATTAGTAATAAATATATAGAAAAACCATCTATAGTTTTATCTGGTAAAGATGCTTTAATCAGGCACTTAGATTCTAAAAATAGAACAGTTCAATCGCTTCCAAGAACCGCAGTATGGTCTAAATTGTTCAAAAAAGAATTTTGGAAAACTAATCGTTTTCCTGTTGGGGAAATTCATGAAGATTATTTGTTGACTTGCAAAGCTTTGTATGAAGCCAAATCTGTGGGACTATTAAGAAGGGGACTTTTGAATCATCTTACAGATAATCCTAATAGCATTGTTAATACAAAGTTCAATTCTAAAGATCTTTATAAAGGCAAACAACTAGAATATCGAATTACATATTTAAAGGAAAAAAAAGAGCCTACACTTACAAATCTTGCTATGATTTCATATTATGGTTATATAGTATCAGCTATATGGAGATGTGATCAGAATGGAATGCCAGAAAGAGATAAATTAATTGCTAAGATAAAAGAAGATAAGAAGATTATATTCTCTCTTAATCTTCCATTTAAACGAAAAATAGATGCAAGGTTAATATGTTATTATCCTAAATTATATCTCATCCTACGTAAATTTTTTAATAAAATTAAATAATTTCATAATATGAAAGTTGTTCTTCTTGCTGGTGGATTTGGCTCACGTATAAGTGAGGAAAGTCAGTTCAAACCCAAGCCAATGATTGAAATTGGTGGAATGCCCATACTTTGGCATATAATGAAAGAATATGCCTTTTTTGGTCATAAAGAATTTATTATTTGTGCCGGCTATAAACAGGAATATACAAAGGAATGGTTTGCCAATTATTTTCTTCATAACTCTGATGTTACTTTCGATTATCGTAATGGTATGAATGAGATGACTGTTCACAGGACTAATATGGAACCATGGAAAGTTACAGTCGTTGATACTGGTTATAATACAATGACTGGAGGTCGTATCAAACGTATTCAAGAATATGTTGGTAATGAACCTTTCTTTATGACTTATGGAGATGGTGTTTGTGACGTAGAAATAGATAAACTTCTTGATTTTCATAAATCACATGGAAAACTAGCAACTCTTACTGCAGTGAAAATGACGCAGGATAAAGGTGTTCTTGATATAGGCGGTGATAATGCGGTTAAATCATTCCGTGAAAAGAGTGCTTCTGATGGTGCACCTATTAATGCTGGATATATGGTTCTTGAACCTAAAATCTTTGATTATCTTACTGATGATTCATGTGTTTTTGAGAAGATTGCACTTACAAAACTAGCTGAAGAAGGTCAGTTGATGTCTTATATTCATGAGGGTTTCTGGCAGTGTATGGATAACATACGTGAAAAAGCAATGTTAGAAAAATTATTAGCTGAAAATAAGGCACCGTGGAAACGTTGGGAACGCTCAGTTCCAAATATTCCTGATTTCGCAAAATAAATAAAATGGAAGATATATTTGATTTTTACAAAGACAAGCGTGTATTTCTCACAGGTCATACAGGCTTCAAGGGATCTTGGATGTGTAAGATGCTTGCCAATGCTGGAGCGATCGTAACTGGCTATTCTTTGAATGCCCCTACAGAACCTTCACTTTTTAAGATTGCCAATATCGAAGGTGATATTCATTCTGTAATTGGTGATATTCGCAATCGTGAGTCATTAATGGCTGCATTCAATGAGGCTCAACCAGAGATCGTTCTTCACCTTGCTGCGCAGCCAATCGTTCGTGACTCTTACAAGGATCCTGCTTATACATACGAAACCAATGTTATTGGTACTGTAAATATCTTGGAGTGTGTTCGCCAAAGTAATTGCGTAAAGTCATTCCTTAATGTGACTACCGATAAAGTTTATTTAAATAAAGAATGGAATTGGGGCTATCGTGAAAATGAGGAGTTAGATGGCTATGATCCATATAGCAACTCTAAGTCTTGCTCTGAGCTGGTAACTCATAGTTATAAGCATTCATTCTTTACAGATAAGGAAGGACAGCCTATTATCCCTATTTCAACAGCTCGTGCAGGTAATGTAATCGGTGGTGGCGATTTTGCTAATGATCGTATTATCCCTGATAGTGTACGTGCAGCTGAAAAACATGAGGATATCGTAGTTCGCAATCCATTCTCAACACGTCCTTATCAGCATGTTCTCGAACCACTTTATGCTTACCTCTTGATTGCCATGAAGCAATATCAGGATAGTAAGTATGCTGATTACTACAATGTAGGTCCTGATGATGTAGATTGTTTCCAAACAGGTGCTCTTGTAGATCTTTTTGTGAGCAAATGGGGCGAGGGGTTGAAGTGGATCAATAAGTACGATGGAGGTCCTCATGAGGCTAACTTCTTGAAGCTTGATTGCTCAAAACTCAAATCCACTTTTGGATGGGCCCCACGTTGGAATTTGGATGAAGCCATGGAGAAGATTGTAGAATGGAGCAAATGCTGGCTTGCAGGTGGCGATGTTCGTGCTTGCATGGACAAGCAGATCAATAAATTCCTCGGACGTTAATTAACTTAACTAGAATGAAAAATGTAATTGTAACAGGTGCTAACGGTTTTATCGGTAACTCTCTGATCAAGAAACTGATTGAAAATAATGTAAAGGTTGTAGCAGTTGATATCAGCTTTGCTGCACCTAGATTGCCAGAAACTGATCTTATCACAAAGATTGAGGCAACGGTTGATGCGTCACTTGCCGATAAGATACCTGCTGGTGAATATGATGCTTTCTATCATCTAGCATGGAGAGGTGTGAATGGAGCAGAAAAGGCAGATCCAACCATTCAGCTTGCCAATATTCAGATGGCTATTGATTGTGCAAATATCTGCAAGAAACTGTCTGTGAAAAAATATCTGTGTGCAGGCACTGTTGCTGAGAATGCTACCTATAGCCTTCCTAATCTTCAGGCTACCAGCGGTGGTATGATGTATGGTGTTGCTAAGCATGCATGTCATTTAATGGTTGACGATTATTGCAAGAACATCGGTCAGCAATTCGTTTGGATGCAATTCTCTAATATCTATGGAGTAGGCAATAAGACTGGTAATCTTGTCAGTTATCCTCTTGGTGAGTTGTGGGCTGGTAAGGAAGCGACATTTGGCCCTGGTCTTCAGCCATATGATTTCATTTATGTTGAGGATTTGATTGAGGCTGTTTATCGTCTTGGTGCTCACGAAACCAAAAAGGCCTTCTATTATATAGGTTCAGGTTCTCCTCGCATCTTAAAAGGCTATCTTCTTCGCATTGGCGAGTTAGCAGGATATGCAGATAAGATAGGTATTGGCATCCGTCCTGATGACGGCATCAAATACACTATAGAGATGTTTGATAATAGCGATCTCGTTGAAGCAATTGGCAACTATGTATCAACTGGCTTCGATTACGGTATCAACAAAACAATTACTTGGCTCAAGAGCCTCTAAATATATATTATTATGATTCAAAAGTTTGAATTCAAAGAGACATCCTTGAAGGGTGCATACGAGATAATTCCATTTTATGCTACTGACGAACGTGGTGGTTTCGTCAAGGATTACAACATTGATTTGTTCAAGCAGAACGGTATCGATCATGAGTTGAAGGAAGTTTTTTATACCATCAGCAAGAAAGGTGTTATTCGTGCTACTCACTTTCAGTTGGTTAAGCAGCAAGCAAAGTTGGTTCGTTGTATCAGCGGTCATGTTTATGATGTAATCGTCGACCTTCGTCCTGATTCTCCAACCTTTGGTAAGTGGCAAGGATTTGATCTTACAGGTGACAACCAGAAGACACTCTATGTACCTCAGTTCTTTGGTCACGGATATTTGGTACTTGAAGATTCTATCGTAAGCTACAAGTGTGGCGAAGTATTCTATGGCGAAGGTGATAGCGGTATCATGTACAATGATCCTGACATCAATATTGAGTGGCCATTTGAAAAGATCGGTGGTATCGAAAATCTGACTATCTCAGAAAAGGATACACATTTGATGAGCTTTAAGAAATATCAGGAAAAGGTTAAGTAATGGGTAAATATTTAATCGTTGGTTGTGGTTTGTCTGGATCTGTGATTGGCAGAGAACTTGCTGAGGATGGTCATGATATTACTATATGGGATAGACGTGATCATATAGGAGGAAATATGTATGATTATCTTGATGAGCATGGTATTATAGTTCATAAATATGGCCCTCATTGCTTTCACACAAATAATAAGGCATTGTATGATTATATGTGCCGCTACAATCAATGGCGTCCTTTTAGAATTTTTTGCCAAGCAGAAATAAATGGTAAAGCAACGCCATCGCCATTCAATTTCCAGACGATTGATGATTTTTATACAAAAGATGATGCGCAAAAACTCAAAGATGCGTTGAAAGAGAATTATCCAAACCGTGAGTTTGTTACAGTTGTAGAGGCTTTGGAATCTCCTGTAAGCATAATTAGAGAATATGCCGAATTTTTATTTGAAAAAGATTATAGCCTATATACCGCAAAACAATGGGGTATGGCACCCTCAGAGATAGATCCATCTGTTCTTAAACGAGTGCCATTGAGGTTATCGTATAAAGATGGATATTTTGATGATGAATATCAGGTTATGCCTGTTACTACTTATGAGCAATTTTTTAAAAATATACTCAATCACCCAAATATTAAGGTAAAGCTTGGAATCGATGCATTGGATCATATTTCCAAAGACGAAAAACGCAATATTATTCTTGTTGATGGAGATGACAGTTTTAATGTAATCTATACAGGTGCATTAGACGAATTATTTGATTGTTGCTATGGTAAGCTTCCATATAGATCATTAAGGTTTGAATGGAAGTATGAAGAGAAAGATAGCTTCCAAGGAGCACCTTTGGTGGCATATCCTCAAGCTGAAGGGTATACTCGCATAGTAGAATACAAGAAAATGCCACTTCAGGATGTAAAGGGAACTTCTTATGCAGTAGAATATCCTCTTCCTTATAATCATAGTGAGGAAGTAGAACCATATTATCCTATACTGACAGAACATAGTCAAAGCCTCTATATTCAATATAGAGAACTTGCTTCAAAATATTCTAATTTAATTGCATGTGGAAGATTGGCTGACTTTAAATATTATAATATGGATCAAGCACTAAATCGATCATTAGCCCAGAGTCGAATAATTCAAGAAAAGAAGTAATTAAATAAATGGGTACAAAGAAAAGAAATTCAAGTATTGAATTACTTAAGTTAATTTCAATTATACTTATTGTGTTGTCGCATGCTGCAGCTAGTGCACCTATTGCTACTAAAAATGGGGGGGATTTAGTACTATTAAATTCATTAAAAATAACAATTACTAATTTAGGTCAAATCGGTAATTGCATTTTTTTTGTTAGCTCTGTATGGTTTTTGTTAGAATCTTATAATGTTAAAATTAATAAGGCAATAAAAATGATTGTAGAATCATTTTGTACTTCTGTTTTTTGCCTTGCAATAGTTTTGCTTGCAGGATATAATATCCCTCTTAAAGAGATAGTCTTTTCTTTTTTCCCATTAACTTTTGGATTTTATTGGTTTATATCTTGCTATATTTTAATATATTTAATTCACCCATATATAAACTATGTGATAGAAAAATTGAGCCAATTTCAACTCTTTTGTATCGTTAGTAGTTTTGTATTGCTTTATAGTGTATACGTTTTAATATTAGGAGGTGACTATTTTTATTACAACGAGTTAATAGGGTTTCTTTCTCTGTACTTTATTACAGCGTATTTTAAGAAATATTCAAATAATAAATTATCTAGCAAAAAATATTGTTACCTTCATTATTATGGATTATTGGGTCAGTATTTTTAGCTATATTGGCTGCTAATGTGGCATCATTCTCAAATAAATCACTTTGGCTTAATAAATTTATTAATCCTTGCTTTGTTGCAATAGCTTTGGGACTTGTTTCTTTTGCTAACAAAAGAAAATTTTACCTTGCTTCGATTAATTATTTATCATCTTTAACATTAATTGTTTTTATGCTTCATAATAATAAATTGGTCAGAACAATTGTTGAGATTGATTTTTATAATAAAATTTTCCTCAGGGATGGATTTGAATTTTGGATTCCAGCTGTATTAATGTATTTTGGAATATCGATTATTTTATCCTTTGGACTTTCATTTATCTTAGGTAAGATCTTTAATTTATATCTATTCAATAGATTTATAGAATATATTGCTTTACAGCTTCGAACATTTTTTCTTAAGACTTTTTATATTTTTAAATAGATATGGCTATATTAAGTATTAGCATCCCTACATATAATCGTGTTGAGCAACTGAAGGAGTTAGTAGAATCAATTTTGTTTATTGATACACCAGACATTGAAGTTGTTGTGACTAATAATGGATGTACCGATGGTACTATGGCAATGTTGCGTGGTATAGATGACTTACGTCTGAAAGTATTCACAAATGATAAACCAGTTCCTGGTTATTATAATATGATACTCGGTCTTTTCAATTCGAATGGTAAATATGTTCTTCATTGTAATGATCGTGATATCTTATGTACTGAACGACTGCTTGAGTTTGTCGAATTTTTAAAGAATAATAATTATTCTTATATAAGCACTACACGAAATTATTTAGAGCCAACATATGATTTAAAGGTTTATGATAAGGGATTTTCATCATTACTAAATCAAGATTATTCTAGGCATCCTACGGGAATGGTTTTTAATCGCTATTTAATGAATAAGTATCTTCAAAAAGAGACTTATTATAAGTATGTTGACGATACTTTTACTTATTGTTTTTTGCTACGTGATTTATTAATATATGAAAAGTCTGCAATTTATGACAATAGAATTTGGAACGAACGGCACAGCTCAATAAAATTAAAACTGGCTTCTGGTTCAATTTATAAAGGAGGACTATATTTTGAACCTGAAAGAATTTGCGTGTTTATGAGAAGCGTAATAAAACATTTAATAGGTAATCCATATTTTTCTTTAAATGAAAACCAAGAAAAAACTCTTATTATAAGTGTTTTCAAGTATTTTAAGAAACAACTTATATATAAGAAGGAGTGTTTTGTTGATAATAGAGAATGTGCACATTATGGAATGAAACAACGCTTTATTTCGTATTTCGAAATGAAGAAAAGTTATCTTCAGTACCTACATGAATGTGATGATGTTCTTGAAACCACACCTTATACGGATTCGTTGAATAGGGAATGGTCAATGGAAAAAAATAAGATTATGAAATATTTACTAAAAGACTGTCTAAAGGCAGATTATTTTATTCTTGTTAAAAAATATAAGAGATTAGTTGATTCAAAATATCCTTACTAGAATGAAAAAAAAACTTATTTTTATTTGCTGTGAGATGGGAAAAGGAGGTGTGTCCAAAAGTCTGGCATCTCTTTTAAATACTATTGATTACGATGTTTATAATGTAGATTTATTTTTATTTTCTCGTCAGGGTTTGTTTTTAGATCAAGTACCTTCAAATGTAAATATTCTCAAAGAAACAACTACATTAAGAGAGTTAATATTTACTTTCAAATTTATAGCAGCATTTAAAAGGTTATTATCTATTGTTCTTTGTAAAAGAATAACTTCTTTAGAAAAAAGATGGCGTTTATTTTGGAAATTAAATAAAAAATCATTTCGACCTAATTCTAAAAAGTATGATTGTGCAATATCGTATAATGATGGAGTAGAGCTATATTACATGGTTGATTGTCTTTGTGCAAATGTTAAAATTGCTTGGAATCATACTAATTATACTAACTCTTTTACCTATAAGCCGACATTAGACAAGTTTTATTATGACAGGGTAAATTATATTGTTACAATATCGGAAGAATGTGCATATACATTAAAAAGAGTATTCCCTGAAAATGCGGATAAAGTACGTATCATCGAGAATATTGTTCTGAAAGATACACTTATGTCTTTAGCTGAAGTAGAAAATCCATATGACTCGTATTCAATAGATAGGGATACCACTGTTATTTGTACTGTAGCTGGTTTGTATGTTAGAAAAGGCTTTGATTATGCATCTGTTGCATTAGGTAATTTAAAAAAAGAAGGTATAAAGTTTCTTTGGTTTATTGTTGGTGGAGGTCCGGAAGAAAATGAAATTAAAGATCTTGTTAGAAATAATAACATTGAAAATGAAACCTTTTTTCTACATCAACAATCTAATCCCTATAAATTTGTAAAATGGGCTGATATATTCTTGCTTACAAGCCATGCAGAAGGAAAGAGTATTGCGATTGAAGAGGCCAAGTTATTAGAGAAACCTATATTGATAACTCATTTTGCTTCAGCTTTTGATCAAATAGAATCTGGTAAGAGTGGTCTCGTTGCAGAAATGACAAATGACTCAGTTACAGAAAAACTGCGGATGTTAATAGGAGACAAGGACTTACAAACAAATTTGAGTAATTATTTAAAAAACAATACTCATTCTAATAGGGATAAGAATATAAATGCATTATATTCCTTAATTAATTCGTAAGATCAAACATGCTTAAATCATTATATATAAAACTTTCCTCTTCATACTCTTCGTTAAGTGCTCCGGTAAAAGCCTCTTTTTGGTTTTTAGTATGTAGTATTATCATCAAATGTTTTTCGATGATTAGTACACCAATTTTTACGAGAATTCTAACGGTTGAAGAATATGGAAAAACTGCTAACTTTTATTCATGGTATGATTTACTATATCCATTTGTAACATTATACCTCTCAGGTGTTGCTTATAATAATGTATTAATAAAACACGAAGATGATAGAAATCGGGCAACATTTTCATTGATGACTCTAGCATTAATAGTTGTTTTTTTCTTTTTTATTATATACATTATAGCAGATGAATTTTGGAATTCTATGTTTGATATCACTACACCTATGATGTGTATAATGTTTTTACATCTATTATCATATCCAATAGTAGATTTTTGGTCAGCAAAGGAGAGATTACAATTGTATTTATAACCATAGAACAACCAAAACTAATCAGAAATATCCGAGTGTAAAT
>OGKF01001358.1_pt1 | contig 11126 bp, 9 predicted proteins | sample 1572391 | NCBI WGS metagenome assembly OGKF01 (sample SAMEA2582095, study PRJEB24529) | metagenome | biome: Human gut stool | place: China | collected 2011
CCCGCAGGGACATCCGGTGATCGTGGATTATTTCTATCATGAGGAAATCCGAGGGTCAGAAAATACAGGAAAAAGAAATTGTTAAATAAAGCCTTAAATAGAACTAAAAACAGTAGGTGTCTTTTCAAATTACAATGGAGGGGAGATATATTTTGGCATTGACGAATTATGTTAAAAATGTTATTTAGTGTTGCATTTCCACATAGACTATGATATAGTGAACATATGAACAGATATTCATATGTTCATAAGATAATAACAGGAGGCGTTCAGACGTGAATACCGAGGGAAATAAGGCTCTGGAAGCAGAGGCAGAATGTTGTGAAAGTTTTCAAGTGCATAGTGATATGGTAGAGGCCGTGCGGTGTCATATGCCGGAAGATGAGCTGCTGGACAGTATTTCAGATACCTTTAAGGTATTTGGCGATAAGACGAGAATTAAAATACTGTATGTATTGCATACATGTGAGCTCTGTGTATGTGATATTGCACAGCTTCTGGATATGAACCAGTCGGCGATTTCCCACCAGCTGCGTGTGTTAAAGCAGGCAAAGCTGATTAAAAGCAGACGGGAAGGCAAATCTGTATTTTACTCGCTTGATGACTCTCATGTGCGAATGATTTTAAGCATGGGTATGGAACATGCAAAAGAACAAATATTATAATAAAAAGTAGAAAGGTGGAAAAAGTTATGAAAAAGAAATTTAAGTTACAGGATTTAGATTGTGCAAACTGCGCAGCAAAAATGGAGGATGCAATTAAGAAGATTGACGGTGTACAGGATGCAACTGTAAGCTTTATGACTCAGAAGATGACAATAGAAGCAGATGATGCACGCTTTGATGACATCATGAAGGAAGTTGTATCTGTATGTAAGAAAGTAGAACCGGATTGCGTTATTTTAATGTAGGAGTTGTGTATGACAGATAAGCAGAAAAAAGTTTTATACCGTATTATTGCTACAGCACTGCTGTATGCGGTGCTGCTTGTAATGGAACACATCGTAAAGCCTGCCTTTATGGAACAGTGGTATGTGACACTGGTATTATTTCTGATTCCGTATTTTGTAATCGGCTGGGACATTATGTACAAAGCCGTGAGAAATATATCACACGGACAGGTATTTGATGAAAATTTTCTGATGCTGATTGCAACAATCGGCGCGTTTGTGGTCGGAGAATATTCCGAAGGTGTTGCGGTAATGCTGTTTTATCAGGTCGGTGAACTGTTCCAGAGTTATGCAGTCAACCGTTCCAGACAGTCTATTACGCAGTTAATGGACATTTGTCCGGAATATGCCAATCTGGAAGAAGACGGCAAAGTCAGTCAGGTTGACCCGGATGATGTAGAAGTCGGCAGTATTATTGTTGTAAAGCCGGGTGAGCGTGTGCCGCTTGACGGGATTGTCATCGAGGGTGAATCCATGGTGGATACTTCATCCCTGACCGGTGAATCCGTGCCGCGCCGGGTGGCAAAAGACAGTGAGATTATCAGTGGCTGTGTGAATGGCAGTGGGCTGTTGCGTGTAAAGACGACAAAAGAGTTTGATGACTCTACCGTTACAAGAATCCTTGAACTTGTTGAAAATGCAAGCAGTAAGAAGGCAAAGGCAGAAAACTTTATTACAAAGTTTGCAAAATATTATACGCCGGTTGTTGTAATCGGTGCGCTGCTTCTGGCAGTGATTCCGCCGATAATCTTTGGTGGAAATTTCTTTGACTGGTTACAGAGAGCCTGCATTTTTCTTGTAATTTCATGCCCGTGTGCGCTGGTTATTTCAGTGCCGCTTAGTTTCTTTGGCGGAATCGGTGCGGCATCTGCGTCCGGTATTCTGGTAAAGGGCGGAAATTATCTGGAAGTGGCAGCAGATTTGGATACGATTGTATTTGATAAGACCGGTACGTTGACAAAGGGTGAATTTGAGGTCAATGAACTGCTGACGGCAGACGGCGTGTCCGAGGCGGAACTGCTTGAAGCTGCCGCATATGCGGAAAATTTTTCAGACCATCCGATTGCCGCTTCAATTAAGCGTGCATTTGCAAAGGAAGGAAATGAAATAGCCGCAGAACGTATTTCTGATGTAAAGGAAGTGGCAGGGCACGGGATCCGCATCCTGCTTGACGGTGCAGAAGTATTTGCGGGAAATGAAAAGCTGTTAAGTGACAACAGCATTGCGGCAGTACCGACTGAAAAGCCGGGAACGGTTGTTTATGTGGCAAAGAGCGGCAGCTATATGGGCTGTGTCATTATTTCAGATACGATTAAGCCGGAAGCAAGGCAGGCAATTAAGAGCTTAAAGCAGGCAGGTGTAAAGCAGACGGTTATGCTTACGGGCGACCGCAAAAAAGCGGGGGAAGCCGTTGCAAAGGAACTTGGAATCGATACGGTTTATACCCAGCTTTTACCGGCAGATAAGGTGGCAAAGGTTGAGGAACTGTTAGCACAACACACGGATGGAAAAGGCAAGGTTGCCTTTGTCGGTGACGGTATTAACGATGCGCCGGTGCTTTCCAGAGCGGATATTGGTATTGCAATGGGCAGTATGGGTTCCGATGCGGCGATTGAAGCGGCGGATATTGTGCTTATGGATGATGACACCACAAAGATTGCCAAGGTTGTAACAATCGCAAGAAAGACTCTTGTGATTGTAAGACAGAATATTGTATTTGCGCTGGCAGTTAAGGCATTTATCCTGATTCTCGGTGCATTCGGACTTGCCAATATGTGGGAAGCGGTATTTGCAGATGTCGGTGTATCTGTGATTGCGATTTTAAATGCAATGCGTATGTTGCGTGTAAAATAAAGCTTTCATTAAGCTTCAATTAAACTTTAATAAAGTTTGTGTTCTTTTCCAGACATCTATTGCACAATGAAAGAAAGTGTATTATAGTGTAACCTCGAACAGGAAAAATGGAGGAAAAGAACAATGAGAAATTTTAAGAAGCTTGCACTTGTTGGTGCATTCGTAGTAACAACGGCATTTTCTGTAACAGCTTGTGGTTCATCAAACGGCACTACACAGGAAGCAACAACTGTTGACAGCCAGGCAGAACAGGACAGCAAGAGAGCAGCTTACAGAGAAGAACAGTCAAGACTTGCAGAGTCTAAGGCAGCAGCTGCTGCAGAAGCAGAAGGCACAGCAACAGAAGCTGCAAAGTAATATAAATAAAATCGGCGGACAGCCGGAACAGGGGACAGCAGCACGCAGCGGCGTGGGGCTGTCCCTTGACTTTGTCTGTAAAAATATGGTACTATATACATTGTCTGCGGGTATGGCGGAATTGGCAGACGCGCCAGATTTAGGTTCTGGTGGGAGACCGTGCAGGTTCAAGTCCTGTTACCCGCATTAAAATAATAATCAGGTGTGATAAAGGCAGCGGTATCGAAATATAAAGATGCCGCTGTTTTGTTATTTTAAAAACTTATAAAAAGTTTATAGATTTATCCGGTAAAAAGTGGATTTTTGACTTGAAATATAGTAGTATATGTAATATAGTATTTAATACTACGTAATGCAGATTGGCATTACACGATATGAAGTTAATGTGATACACGGAAATGAGGATGAATTATGGAATATAAAATTATAGCAGACGGGGCATGTGATCTTTACGGTGAAAATGCAGATAAAATCGGAGTTCAGATTGTACCGTTTTATGTTGCGTTTGAGGAAAATGTATATAAAAAAGAGGGCGCGGAAATTGAAGTCCGCCACTTCTATAAAGAAATGGTAGAAAATCCGACGGTTTTCCCAAAGACATCTATGCCGTCCGTACAGGACTATGTAGATGTTTTTACACCGATTGTTAAAGCAGGCGAGGGCGTGCTTTGTATCTGTATTACCACAAAGTTCAGCGGCTCTTATAATTCAGCGGTCAATGCCAGAAATATGCTCTTGGAAGATTATCCGGATGCAAAGATTGAAGTGATTGATTCTACATTAAATACGGTTGAGGAAGGAATTTTTGTCAGGGAAGCTGCGCGGATGAAAGCGGAAGGACTTTCGCTGGAAGAAAGTGTGCAGGCACTGGAACGGATTAAATCAACCGGCAGAATTATCTTTACGGTAGGCAGTCTGGATTATCTGATTCACGGCGGAAGAATCGGCAAGGTGCTTGGCGGTGCGGTCAATATGCTCGGCATTAAGCCGATGATTGTCATGCAGGACGGCGAGATTTTCTCAAGCGGCATGGCAAGGGGCAGAAAGAAATCCATTGACAAACTGCTCGTGCAGATTAAAGAGCATTTTACGAAAAACAACCTCAATGCCAATGATTATGAAATTGTGGTGGGTTACGGTTACGACTATGATGAAGCGGTGTCCTTCAGGGACAGACTGCTGGAATCCGTGAAAGAATATTCGGATATTACATCAATCGACATTTATCAGATAGGTGCAACAGTCGGCGTGCATACAGGACCGTATCCACTGGGTGTCGGACTGTTAAAGAAATATGATGCGTAAGGTAGAAAATGCATACCGATAACCGAAAGGCATATCGGGCAGAACGAACAAAACAGGCAGTGCCGCAGGAGAATTCTAAAAAGAAAAGTCCTGCGGCACTTTTTGTATAAAAGAAGACTGGACAACCATGCTTTCGGGTGCTATACTCACATTGCAAACAAATATATAACAAACAATGAAATATATAACACAAGGAGATTATTATGGAACTGGCGTTGATTACAGTGAAACAGGTGGTTGTTTTATTTATTTTGATTTTTGCGGGATTTGTCTGCGTAAAGACCAAAGCGGTTAAAATGGAAGGGAAAAAAGCATTTTCGGATTTACTCTTATATCTGATTGTACCGGCAATGGTTATCAATTCGTATATGATGGAATTTAATATTGACATTCTCCATAATCTCTTGAAAGCGTTTGAACTTAGTATTTTACTGCTGCTTATCGGACTTTTTATTACGCTGGCATTGACGGCAAAGCACAAAAGTCCCGATTTGCCGATTATGCGGTTTGCCTGCATTTTTTCCAATGCGGCATATATGGGATTTCCACTGATTCAGGCGCTGTTTGGCTCGGAAGGACTGCTTTATGCCAGCGCATTTGTGACGGTTTATAATATTTTACTGTGGACGGCCGGATACGGCATTGTCAGTAAAAAGGTTCGTGCAAAAGAGGTTTTGCGTACAATCTTTACCAATCCGGTGCTGATTTCAGTTGTGGCAGGACTGCTTATTTATCTGTGTCAGATTCCTGTGCTGCACATTATAAAACAGCCGGTCAGTCTGGTTGGCAATATGAATACACCGCTTGCCATGATTATCGCGGGAGCCAATCTAGCACAGGGAAATCTTTTAAAAAGCCTGCAGAATAAGCGGCTGTATCTGATCTGTTCCGTCAAGCTCATTTTATATCCGCTCGTGGAGCTTGCGGCATTGTGGCTGTTACATTTGGAATTTCATATTGCATTTACCGTATTTATCGGCATGGCGTGCCCGGCGGGCGCATCGGCGATTATGTTTGCGGAGCGTTACGGAAAAGACGCAAAATACGCCTCTGAAATCTTTGTGGTGACAACCGTATTATCGGCAGTATCGATTCCTGTGCTGTCCGTGCTTGCAATCCGCCTGCTTGGCGCGGCGTAAAAGCAGACAAGCGCTGGAGATATATAAGCAGCAGCCGGCAGAATAGAGATTAAAATAGAATAAATGAACAGTAAAATCCATGTAAAATAAAAGGAAAAACACAAAATAGCAGTTGCAAACGACTGGAAAAATTTGTATACTAAAACAAGTGAAAAATGTGATAAAGGGGAGCAACACAATGACGGTACAGGAGTGTTATCAGCAGATACAGGGCAATTATGAGAATGTGTTGAAGCGTTTAAAGACAGATGAGAGAATTGTAAAATTTCTTGAGCTGTTCTTAAGTGATACCACTTATGAGAAATTATCCGAAGCGGTAAATGCCAAAAATGATCAGGAAATTTTTAAATGTGTCCATGATTTAAAAGGTATGGCGCTGAATCTGGGTTTGACGGCATTGCAGAAAGCAGCACAAAATTTGTGTGATGCAGTGCGTTACGGTGAACCATCAGTTGATATTGATCCGTTATATCAGGAAGTTACCAAAGAATATCAGAAAGTTGTAGATATAATACACGTAATCATGCAGGGACAGAACAGGAGCGTTTAAACCTGCACAATGGAGGATGAACATGGAAGAAAAAAAGAAGTATCGGTTCGCCGATGAAAAAGAACAGCTAAAGAGGGTCAATTCATTTTTAGCAACAGGCTATACCATATTTTATATTGTAATTTTAAGTGTGAGCTGGGAATCGTATTTCAGAGGCGTACGGACACTTGGTTATACAGGGCTGCTCAGCGTTCTGACACTGATAGCGATGGCGATTAATTTCCTTTCAACAAGAAAGGACAAGTCACAGTCCCGGTCAAGAAAGATAGCGTTTATATGTTTTGTAGTCATTGCATTTTTAATGGCATACGCTTACGACAGCTATTATGTAAGATTTATTGCGGCAATTCCGTTTTGCGGCTATGTACTGCTGTACGACAAGAAAAATGTTGCCGTTACGGGCGGTATTTATTTTGCATTAAATGTATTTGTCAATATTATCAGAATCGGTGTACAGCACGCATATCCGAAAGAAGTGGCAATTGACCATATTTATGCGACATTTGCAATCGGACTGCTCATTGTGTTAATTTATGCAATCACGAGTGTTGCCGAGCAGTTTAAAAGGGATACAGAGGGTAGTTTAAAGGAACAGCATGAAAAGCAGAAGGTGATGGTCCGTGACATTTTAGAGGTGGCACATGAGGTTTCGGAAGGCACACAGAATGCCATGAATATCGTCAATGATTTAAATGCTTCGACAAAGGTGGTTGGACAGACCATGCAGGATATTGCAGGCAGTAACCAGAATACCGCAGAAAATATCCAGACACAGACCGAGATGAGCCGGAATATTCAGGAATCGATTGGAACAACACTGCAGTATGCAGAAGAAATGGTGCAGGTAGCCAAAGAGTCCGGTACACTCAATGAAAGCAGTATTAATGCGATGAATCATTTAAAGACACAGGCAGAAGTCATTGCTGCGACAAATGAAGATGTAGCAACGCTGATGAATACGTTAAAAGAGCGTACAGAAGCCGTAAAAGGCATTGTCGATACAATCTTTTCGATTTCATCACAGACTAATCTGCTGGCGTTAAATGCCTCCATTGAAAGTGCAAGAGCGGGCGAAGCCGGAAAAGGGTTTGCAGTTGTAGCGGACCAGATTCGTAATCTTGCAGAAGAAAGCAGAAAAGAAACCGAGAATATTGCAAAGATTCTTGAAGAACTTTCTGACGGAACCAATGCGGCATCCGATGCCGTAACGCAGTCGGTAGAAGCCGCACAGGTGCAGAATGATATGATTCAGAATGCATCGGAGAGCTTTAGCGGAATGAGCGGCAATATGTCCAAGATGATTGAAAATATCGAGCATATGGACAGCATGTTAAACAGCTTAAAGCAGGCGAATGATCGGATTGTAGAAAATATTATGCAGATTTCGGCAACGGCAGAAGAAGTGACTGCCGCATCCACACAGGCAGAAAATCTGAGCAATCAGAATCTTGAAAATGCGGAAAATGCGCAGAAGCTTTTAACCGGTGTTCTTTCCGTTTCAGAAAAATTAAATACCTATCAGGCACAAGAATAAAAAGAAGCCGCATCCATGAGTGGACTTTAAAAGTCCGGACACAGATGCGGCTTTTACTTATTTAGAAGCCTGTCTATAGACAAATGCGGCAACAACGGCAGTCAGTGCTTCCGTAATCCAGAAGGCATGCCATACAAAAGAAGGTCCGGCGGTGTGGCACAAAATAAAGGCGGCAGGAATAATCACCGCTACATAGCGCAGAAGCGAAATGATAAAAGAAGAAAATCCTTTACCAAGCCCCTCCAAAGCGCCGGAAGCCGTAACAGAAACCGCGGATACGATAAAGCCCAGACAGATAATGTGCAGGGCGCGTGTGCCGAGCGCAATCGTTTCGGGATTTGCGGTAAAAAGCGCAATCAGCGGCTTTGCGGCAAACAGACAGCCCAAAGTGCCTGCAAGCATCATGGCGGCGGTCATGGCAAGCGTAGTATCGTAAATCTTTTTTACGCGCTTCATTTCACGCGCACCGTAATTGTAGCCGATAATCGGGCGCATACCCTGGATAATGCCGTTGGCAGGCAGATATAAAAAGGTCTGCAATTTATAGTAAATTCCCAGAACAACAACATAACTCTGTGAAAATCCCGCCAGCAGTGCATTTAAGAAAGAAACCAGCAGGGACGGCAGAGCCAGATTTAAAATGGCAGGCACGCCGATTGCATACAGTTTTTTGTCGGTTGCACCGTGCGGCTTTAAATAACAGCGGCGGATATGCACCGGAAGCGGACGTGAAAAATATACGACAAGGTAAATGTTTAACGTCACAATCTGACCGATACCGGTTGCAAGTGCTGCACCGGCAATGCCAAGCCGCGGCAGAAAACCGATGCCGAAAATCAGCAGAGGGTCTAATATAATATTGGTAATACAGCCGCACAGCAGAGCAGCCATAGTGATTTTCATGTTGCCGACTGCCTGAAAAATCTTTTCAAATGCAAGTCCGAGCATAATAATCAGGGAAAATGAAAATGCAATTGAAGTATACCGTGTGCCAAGCTGTAAAACTTCGGTATCCTTTGTAAAAAGGGATAAGAAAAACGGCATGATACCGATGCTTACAACGGTAATTACAATGCCATGCACAATCGAAAACAGCATACCGTGTGTTGCGGCGCGGTCGGCATTTTTGACATCGCCTGCTCCAAGGCATAGTGCAATCAGGGCATTCATGCCGACTCCGAAACCGATTGCAATAGCATTGATTAAATTCTGAACCGGATACACCAGTGACAGAGCCGTCATCGCCTGCTCACTGATTTGCGCCACGAAAAAGCTGTCAATAATGTTGTATAAGGAATTTACAAGCATGGAAATTACCATAGGAAGTGCCATGCTTGTCAGTAGTGGAAAAACCGGTTTTTCTTTCATAAAAGACTGATTCATAAAACACTCCATTCTGCAGACGATTCTTAAAAAGGTTTAATTATTTTATTGAAACCCGTAATAAACTGCGCTGCGCCATCTGCAACACAAAGCAGCCGTGCAGCATAAAAAACGCCACACAATTACCCCGTAAAAGGATAATTGTGTGGCGAAAAAAGATAAACTATAAAAATCCACACGTTGTTTTAGTGTGGTTATTTTAGCATAAAGCCCGAAAAAAAGCAAGGCAGGCCCCAAAAGTATGCTATAATAAAAAGCAGAGGTTTTAGCTACAAAAGGAATTACAAAAGCAATTTACAGAAACGGAGCAGAAAATGGTACAAAACACGAAATTAACAAAAATGATATTCTGGGCAATGATGGTGGCAGTCGGAGTGGTGATTTCACCGTTACTGCGGATTGAGGGAATGTGTCCGATGGCACATTTTATCAATGTCACCTGTGCAGTCTTATTAGGTCCGTGGTATGCGTTTCTATGCGCATTGGCAATTGGACTTATCCGCATGGCATTTATGGGCATTCCGCCGCTTGCACTGACGGGGGCGGTATTCGGTGCGGCGCTGTCAGGCATTTTATACCGGGCGTCGAAGGGAAAGATTATTTTTGCATTTTTAGGTGAAGTCATCGGTACAGGCATTATCGGTGCAATTGTATCATATCCGGTAATGGCGCTGTTATGGGGCAGAACCGGGCTTACATGGCTGTTTTATGTGCCGTCCTTTATAGCGGGAACATTAATCGGCGGCAGGATCGCTTTTTTATTCTTAAAGCAGTTACAGCGCATGAAACTGCTGACAAAGTTCCAGCAGGCACTGGGAACACAGGTTTATGACAAAGTAAAACAGGCAGAAAGCAGCCTTAAACAGTAAAACAAAAAGGAAGGAAATACAAAAATGCTTGAAAAGATGAAAAATAATAGATATACGAATTGGTTCTTCGCGGCAGCTGTTGTCGCAGCAGGCTTTTCCATGGCAGCTTGTGAGGATGAACCGGATAAATATGAAGTGGCAGGAGGAAAGCCTACCTTGAAATATGTTCGTGTCCCTGATCCGGCAGCGGCAGACTCTTTGCTGACGGGGGCTTATATGGCGAATACGATTTGTCTGGTCGGTGAGAATCTGCGGAGTGTTTACGAGCTCTATTTCAATGACCAGAAGGCGATACTTAATACCAGTTACATCACTGACCATACACTTATGGTAGATGTTCCGAAAGAGATTCCTTCGGTAGTGACTGATAAGATTTATATGGTGACCAAAGCAAAGGATACCATAGATTATGATTTCAAGGTGTTGGTTCCGGCTCCTACCGTGAACTCCATTTCTTGTGAGTTTGCAAAGCCGGGTAGTGAGGTGACACTGATTGGTGACTATTTCATTGATGACCCGAATGTGCCGCTGACCATTACGATGGCCGGTAATGTGGAAGTGACTAATATTACGAACATAACCAAGACTGCGGTCAGCTTTATTCTTCCGGACAATGCTCCTGCAGGCTATATCAACGTGAAGTCCATTTATGGTACCGGACGTTCCAAGTTCCGCTATTATGATACACGTAACATTCTCTTTGACTGGGACGGTTCTCATGGCGGTATGGCTATTGCCCACGGTTGGCGTGATGGTAGCAAGGTGTTGAGAGAAGCCGATGAAAACAGTATTGACGGTGCTTATATCTGTCTCGCCGGAGCACTTGACGGTGCTATCGGAGCTACTTGGGCAGAAGATGAGTTCTCGTTCAACTATTGGCCGGAACCGTCTGCCGATTATCCCGAACTTTCTGCACGTCCTGAGTTTGCAGAACTGCTCGAGGAGTATGGCGTCAATGGCTTGCAACTGAAATTCGAGGTGAATATTCCTTCTTCCAATCCGTGGCAGTCTTGCGCTCTACAAGTGATGTTTACGGGTAATGATGTGGTGACTTATGCGACGGGAACTAATGCTTATTTTAGTGATACGAATGTGCCGCGCGGTTTGTGGTTGCCTTGGAAGAATACGGGTTCGTATGATACGGGTGGTAAATGGACAACCGTTTCCATGAATCTGTCCGAGTTCA
>OGKF01001365.1_pt1 | contig 11070 bp, 8 predicted proteins | sample 1572391 | NCBI WGS metagenome assembly OGKF01 (sample SAMEA2582095, study PRJEB24529) | metagenome | biome: Human gut stool | place: China | collected 2011
TTGACTTTGCGAGGGTCTTTTCGACCAGGTCTTACTGGTAATACATGCTTTTCTAAGATTATTAATTATTTTCATTTAATCACTATCCAAATAAATTCAAAATCCGTTTAGAATCAGTACTATATAATCGTCGCAAATTCCAGAAAATTAATAACATAGTATATAATATAAAATGCTTTTCCCAATATAATCAGGTAAGATTTATGATTTGAAATGAGGAAAAGTATGAACATATGACTTTATAGAATATGCGCATAATCAGGCAATGCTTTTGTTTCATCAGTATATGCTTGTTGGTGGGATGCCTATGCCTGTAGTGGCATTTATTGAAAGTAAAAAAGATTTTACAGAAGCGGATAAAGAAAAAAGGGACATTCTTAAATTGTATCGGGAAGATATTATGAAGATAGATATGAGATATAGAAGCAAAGTTCTTGCAATCTATGACCAGATTCCGGGATTTCTTTCACAGCATGAAAAAAGAGTTGTATTCAAAAAGCTACAAGATGGTAGTTATGCAGACCAGTATGAAGAAACTTTTTTCTGGCTGTCGGATTCTATGATATCCAATGAGTGCTTTTTGTGTAATGATCCGAATGTTGGCTTATCATTGAATGAGACAAGAAGCTATGTAAAGTGTTATATGGGTGATACCGGACTTTTGGTAAGCCATGCATTTGATGAGAATGAATTACTTGAAGATGAAGTATATAAACAGATATTGGCAGGCAAATTACAGATTAATGAAGGAATGCTTTATGAAAATGCAATAGCTCAGATGCTGGTGGCGAATGGACATAAGTTATATTTTTATACACACTTGACAATATGCCTCTGATTGGAAGGATTTTTCCTTTTTCATAATAGTATCATTATGGGAAGTCAGCTGGTTGTGAAAAAATAGAAAGATTTTCTTGAAGGATGTGGATGTTTATGATATTTTAAAAGTTAGAAGAATAGTCATATAAGTAGGAAAAACTTTTCTAGAGGAGGAATTATGATGGTGGAAACAAAAGAAATTTCGGAATTGACGCGGTCGAATCGCATTGCGATGCTGTCACATATCAGTACGGTAACGGTTATGGTGTTTTTTATGATATGGGAAAGCGTAAGAGGACAACTGTCTCCGGTATATATGACAATCGCTACGGTCGTTGGTGTCATACCTTTGATTGGCGAGGTGATTTGTTGGAAAAGTAATACGGAACATGCGATGATCAAACATCTGGTTTCCTATGGATTTTCATTGTTTTACACAATATGTCTTTTTACCTCACCGACAAATCTGATTTATGTATTTGTAATTCCGATGATTTTTGTTGTCACCACTTACAGTGACACACGTTATCTTCTTCTGATTAATACAGGTGCCATATTAGAGTGTATCATTGTTGTTGTGATCGGTGCGACAAAAGGCGGTTTTGGGTATCATGGAATCGAAGCAGCAGTTGTACAGATTGTTGTTATGATCATGGTTGGAGCGTATTCTGTTTTGACTACAAAAGTGATTCGCGAAAACACAAGAAAGAGATTTACAGAAGTGGCGCAGGCAAAAGCAGAGGCTGAAAATCTTCTGGAAAGAAATGAGGAACTTGATCAGCAGCTTTCCGGCAATATTGCAGATATCAATGTACGTTTCGAAAAGCTGACAGCGGCATCTAAGACAACGACTGAGGCAATGCAGGAAGTATCTGCAGGTGCTACTGATACCGCAGAACATGTGCAGAATCAGTTGGAACAGACACATGCAATTCAGGATAAGGTGGATGAAGTTGCAACCGCTGTGGAAGAAATCGGAAACAGCATGACGCTTACTCTGAAAGCGTTAGCGGAAGGCAAACAGGATATCGAGCACCTGGCATCGGAAGTTGAAGCTTCTGTTGATAATGGAACCGAGGTTACAGAAAAACTGGAAAATCTGAACCAGTATATGGATGAAATGAATTCCATAGTAGAATTGATTGGAGGAATTACGAACCAAACAAGTCTTCTTGCATTGAATGCGAGCATTGAAGCAGCCCGTGCCGGAGAGGCAGGAAGAGGATTTTCTGTCGTTGCAACAGAAATTTCCGGTATGGCAACGAGAACCAAAGAAGCAACCGTACATATTACAGAGTTGATCAGCAACGTGTCCAATGCAATCATGGAGGTGGTCGGTGTTGTCTCCAATATGATAAATGGAATTAACGAAGAGAAGACTGGTGCATCAAATGCAGAAGAAAGCTTTGAAAGTATTGAGGACAATACGCGGGCAATTCAGAAAAATGCAGATACTCTTTCAAGAAGCATTTCCGAGTTGCAGAATGCAAATAAGGAAATTATAGATTCCATTCAGACAATCTCAGCAATTTCCCAGCAGGTATCGGCGCACGCAGGCGAGACGATGCAGGCAGAGGAAGAAAATTTGAATGTAATGCAGGATGTAAGTGCAATTATGCAGAAGCTGGCAACACTGGCTGCCCATTCATAAAGGAAAGTAAACAAAAATCATTCATGCCATTTATTAGCCTAATCGGATGCTCAACCGAACAAAAAGAGAAGAACCCCCAGCAGCTGGCACTACTGGGGGTTCATTTCATAATAGTATCATTATTATATTTTCTCAAAATGGGATTAACGGACGGCTGATTCAGGCACAGTAGCGTGGCGAAGACGATGAAGTAATGAAAAATAGTGAAAAAATAGTGTAATTTTAGTGGAAAAACAATTCGCAAAACGATATAATATATGGATGAAATGGAGGTGGAACATGTGATTAAAGTTACTCTGACAAATGAAATTTTAAAAAGAATATCGGAAATAGACGAAAAACGCTTTTCACTTAGTTCGATAGAAATGCCACCTGTTACAAAAAACAGGCTAAGAAAAAACTCCAAGAAAAAAAGCTCCTATGCTTCTAATAAGATTGAAGGAAATCCATTGACTGAAAAACAGGCAAATGAAGCTATTGATAGTGATCCGCACAAACATTTTTTAAAGCCGGAACAGGAAGTGCGAAATTACTTTTTGGCCTTAAATGTTTTAGAAGAAAAGCTGAAAAAGAAGGAACGTTTTTCAAAAGAAATGATTTTAGAAGTGCAGGCAATGGTTGAAAAAGGTGCTTCAAAAGAAAAGATAGGCCTAAGAGGTCCTATGCCACCAGGGATGCTATTTGCAGTATATGATTCCGAGACAGGCGCAGCGGAATATATTCCGCCAGAGTACATTGATATTCCGGATTTACTGGAAGAGCTTGTTGAATATGTAAATACTACAGATGACCATCCGCTGATTATCGCTGCTATAGTTCATTATCAATTGGTTACCATTCATCCTTTTGAAGATGGAAATGGCAGAACCGCCAGATTAATGTCAGGATATATCCTTGATTATTATGGATATGGTTTTAATGGAATAGGTTCTTTGGAAGAATATTTTGCCTATGACCCAGATGAGTATTATGCATCACTGCAAATGGGATTACCGGCATTGTATTATTCCGGACGAGAAAATCCTCCTCATCCGGAAATTTGGATTAATTATTTTTTAAGAATGATGGTATTGTATTCTAAAAAAGTATACGAATTATCAAAAGAATCCGAGAACGATGAGTTAGATGGAAGCCTGTCCTATTTAAATGCAAAAGAAAAGGAATTCTTAGCCTTTCTGTTAAAAAAGCGATTATATGAGTTTACACCAATTGAAGTAAGCAAAATGCTTGGTGTAACCAACAAAACGATTATTAATAGATGTGCAAAGCTGGTAAATAATGGTTTGTTAATTCCAATCATTGTCAAGACACGGATCCGATCCTATCGGTTAAGTGATTTTTCTAAGACAAAAGAGAAAAAGATTTTGAAAAAAATATCATAATAGATGCATGAGATGTACAAAGACAAATGATAAAGAAAATAAGAAACCGGTAGTCCATCAGTATCTTTCCAGTTTTGTTTTAAAAAATTGAATTAATGGACCGTTGAAGCAGGCATTTATAATTGTACCAATCCCTACTACCGACCAGATACCTGCTCCAGATGCAGTGGCAGATTCATCTGAATCTGCACTACATCATTCGTTACATAACAAATAAAGTCTGCAATGTATCCGACAAATATCATATTGATAATGGTACCCGCACCAATGCAGGATCTTGCCTGAAAGAATACAACTACATTACCTCCTGAACTTTTTTGCCTTTCAGCATATATATTCTAGATTCAAAATCAGTACAAGGAGTCACATTCCCAGGCACTTCACCGGCTGTCGCATCGGATGTGATCAATCCATAATTCATCAATTCATCTCCGTAATTTTCTGTATGGTTCCATACATTTTCATAAATCATATCCGGGTTCAATCCCTGTAATCTGACACGGCTATACGGCTGATTCACTCCATTTAAAACACGATAGTAGCCTACGATTGCAAGCGTGCGGTCTTCATTTGTCACCATCCATACCGTCTCATTTCCTTCGAATGGACTTTTCAGACGATAAAATGTTCCAAACTGTAACACTTCCCGGTATTCTTTCATAAATGTGATCTGTTCTTTTACTTCTTTGATCTCTTCTTCTGTCAATTTGTTGAGATCCAGTTCGTATCCAAAAGTTCCAAAGTATGCTACATTCGCTCTTGTATGTAATGGGGTATTGCGAAATACCTGGTGATTCGGGACAACAGACACATGGCTTCCCATACTGCTGAGCGGATAACACATAGAAGTTCCATACTGAATCTTCAGACGCTCAATTGCATCCGAATCATCACTTGTCCATCCCTGTGGTGCATAATACAGCATTCCCGGGTCGAATCTTCCGCCACCGCTGGCGCAGGACTCAAATAATACTTCTGGAAACTCATTTGTCAAACGTTCATACAGAGAATATACACCTAAAATATAACGATGGAACACTTCTCCCTGTCTGTCTGAAGGAAGTTTGCTGCTGTAGCATTCTGTAATACTTCGGTTCATATCCCATTTAATATATGAGATTTTCGACTCCGATAATAACTTTGCCATCATTCCGTAAATATGATTTACTACTTCTTTTCTTGAAAAATCGAGTACATACTGGTATCTGCCGTGTGATGTATTTCTTCCCGGTGTCTGTAAGATCCAGTCCGGATGTGCTCGATAAAGATCAGAGTCTTTATTTACCATCTCCGGCTCAAACCAAAGACCGAATTTTAATCCCAGTGCTTCAATTCTTTCTGACAGACCCTTGATGCCATTTGGCAGAAGCTCTTCATTTGCCACCCAATCACCAAGACCGGCTCTGTCATTTCTTCTTGCGCCAAACCATCCGTCATCTAAGACAAACAGTTCTACTCCACATTCTTTTGCTTTCTTTGCAATCTCTACAAGGCGATCTTCTGTAAAGTCAAAATAAGTTGCTTCCCAGTTGTTATTTAAAATCGGTCTTGCCTTATCACGCCAGTACCCTCTTGCGAGTCTCTTAGCATACAGCTTCTGGAATGTCTGACTCATGCCATTTAATCCATTTTCACTGTAAACCAGAACTGCTTCCGGTGTCTGAAAGCTTTCTCCCGGTTCTAATTTCCAATCGAATCCTTCCGGATTGATCCCGGCTGTAATTCGTGTCACATCATGTGTATCTACCTCTGCCTGCATACGGAAATTTCCACTGTATACAAGACTTATTCCGATTGCTTCTCCTGCATTTTCATCTGTGTTGTGACGTTTTAAAGCAAGGAACGGATTATGTTCGTGAGAAGAATTTCCGCGCATGCTGTCGATAGCTGTTATGCCTTGCTCCAATGTTCGATTTTTAATATAGCGCTCTCTGGACCACGCACCGGACAACTGCATCCATTCATAATCCTTATCCGGAAGATCCAGGCTTAAGCTCATCATATTTAATACATGCAGATTTTTCTCACCGGCATTTTCAATATAAGCACTTCTTGCAATTGCACTATATTCATCAAAAATCGTATATAAAAGCGCCAGTTTTGCACCAGTCAAAGCGTCTTTCAGGAAGATGCGCAATGTCTGCGCTTCCTCCTCGGACTCTGTGTAAGTTGCCGGCAATCCGGAGAGTTTCGGTTTTCCGGCAATAATCTCATAGCTGTCATATTGGAACTCACTGATCCTGCTGCCATTTTCCTGCAACAATTCAATTGCCGGATGTCTGTAGTCTGTCGTACCGTAGACAGGATATTCCTGTCGGATATGTTCCAATGAAAAAGTACGATCCCATTCATATATATATGATGTCATTGGGCGTCCACATTTTTCAACCAGATAAGAAAAATCTGCTTTATCATGAAGTCGTTTTCCAAAATATAATTGTCCCAGATGTCCATTTTCTAATACACATAAGATATAACTGATTTTTTCATTGTATAAATGAAAAGTTTTCGTTTCCTTGTGAAAAATAATCTGTCTCATATACTACCTCTTTTAAAATTGAACCTGTTCACTTGTTCCTTATGTTTGTTGATACAAGTATAGCATAAAAAAAAGCATCCGTTATACCTTTTTGTTAGGATTTATATCTCAAATGTTAGGTATCAGATGCTTTTTTAACATTTTATCTATTCTTTTATCTAAGAAAAAAATACAATATTAACATGAATATCATGAATATAATATTGGAGGCTGTGAATATACCCAAATACTTCCCTCTTAGATTCCTGTTTTCTTTTGCAATATATTTGAAACTTATAAGGCTTGCCATGGATGCAATCAGAGTGCCGAGACCTCCAATATTGGTTCCGACAATTAAAGCCCGGTAATTATCTGTAAAGCCGGATAAAAGAAGCGCAGCGGGAACATTGCTCATAATCTGACTGGCAAGAACAGCAGTAAATGTTTCCCTTCCTGCCATGATTCTTTCCAGAAAACTGCTGAATTGCGGAATCCTTCCAAGGTTGCCGATAAAAATAAATAATGCGATAAAGGTGGCAAGCAGGGAGTAATCCACCCTACTTATATTTTCCCTGTTTCTTAGCAGCATATATATAAGAACCAATACAAGAGGAATCTGGTATGGAATGATACGTGCAACAGTGAGCAGGCAGATTGTAAATAAGATCAGGTAAGCGGCCAGGTATTCCATGTTAAGTTCTTTTCTGTCAGAGAATCCCAAAAGAGTTTTATCTTTTTCGGAACCACATACGTGAGGTGCTTTGGCAGCGGCTACCTGTATCCATATCAGAAGAAGGATAAGTGCTGTGGCGGAATAGGGAAGCATCAGGGTTATTAATTCTGCCGCGGACATCCCTGCTCTGGCATATAGATAAAGGTTCTGCGGATTTCCGATTGGTGTGAGCATGCTTCCGAGATTAGCAGCGATTGTCTGCATGGCTACTATTTTAAGAAGCCAGTAATTACCCAGTTCCTTTGGCAGTTTATGCACAATGATCAGTGCAAAAGGAACAAAAGTAATCAATGCCACATCATTGGTGATCACCATTGACAGGAAGAAACATAAGAGTACCAACAGCCTGATCACACCCACAGTTCCTGATGTTCCCATCAGCAATTTTTGGGCAAGTATATCAAAAACACCAACAGCCTTCAAACCAGCTACAATTGCCATCAAACAGAAGAGGAGCCCGAGAGTCCTGAAATCGATATAAGTAAAATAAGCCTTATCCGGTCTGACCCAGAACATAGAAAGAAGCGCCAGGATCACTGCAATTGACAAAACAGTTTCTTTCCTGAAAAAAACATATAATTTTTGTAACATAATATTTCCTTTCCGGTCTGATACGACCGCGTAAAAGTATATCACAGAAACATCCAGAAAAAAAGAACATCATTTTGTATTGTGGATTGTGTTTGCGATTACCGCCTCATTCCTGCATAATAAAAATGTTATCAATGGCGACATCATTTCAAAAGTTCAGAATATGAAAGGAAAACGTTTTGGAAGAACTATACAGAAAATATCAGGGAAAAACAATAAAAGATGACTATGGGAAAAATTCCAAGGAATTTATAGATTTTGCAAATGACATGAAAAAGAGCATGAAAATTAATGCCGCAAAATATGGATTAAGGCTTATTACCTTTGAGACGGGGCTTTACGATATGTGCGGATATTTTAACATAATATATAGCAAGAATTCTCCTTCCTCTATAGGACGCCACTGAAAAACTATTTTTATACACATTATATAGTAGATTAAAACAAATAAAAACACTTTATATTGTACTGCTTTATGCAAAATAAAGACTTTTTCAGTGGCGTCCTATAGGTGGGAGATGAATTGCAAAAAAAGCAGAAAAGAACGCTTGTTCTGCAATGCGATTCATGGTATAATAGAATCAGTCGATAAGGTAAAAGAACTTAAATGAAAAACTAAATTCCGGTTTTGGACCAAATGCAAGAGTAAATTCCATATAGGTCGAAGTTACTTTTGCACACATATTTGCCATATTGTCTTTGATAATCATTACTCCGTATAATGTACTTGCAGCTGATTGCCTGCCTGTGCAGATTGGAGATAATTATGAAAAATAAAGGCAATCAGAAACATTTAACATTTGAACAGCGTGTTGATATCGAGAAAGGTCTTACTGAGAATAAAAGCTTCACTGAAATTGGACGAATTATTGGTAAAAATCCATCTACCATATCAAAGGAAGTACGTCTCCACGCACATACAAAAGAACGTCCGGATTCAGGTTACACTCACCCGCCATGTATTCATCGCAAGAACTGTAAGGTGACATGCTTGTGTGATAAGATGTGTGGCATTCATTGTAAGCTTTGCAGAAAACCATCCTTTCGCTGCACTGATATATGTCCCGCATATGAGACAGCTGAATGTGAGAAACTGAATAAACCTCCCTACGTATGTAATGGCTGTGGTAAAAAGACCCATTGTCTTATGCCCAGAAAGTTTTATTCATCCAAATATGCCCATGATGAGTACCGTAGCGTGCTAGTCGATTGCAGAGTCGGCATTAACCAGACTCCGGAAAGCATTCAATCCATGAATGATTTATTGGTTCCATTGATCAAGGAGAAGCATCAGTCCATCGGTCATATTTATGCTACTCATGCAGAAGAATTGGGTTGCTCCAGAAGAACACTTTACTCCTACATCAATGATTGTGTATTCGATGTCCGCAATGGTGACTTAAGACGTTCTGTACGTTATAAGAAACGCAGGAAACCTACACAGACCAGTGCAAAAGATCGTTCTTATCGTCAAGGTCATAACTACGAAAATTTCCAGAATTATATGAAAGATCATCCAGATATAAATGTTGTGGAAATGGACTGCGTGGAAGGAATGAAAGGCGAAAGCTGCGCCCTCTTGACCTTTACATTCCGCAACTGCAATCTTATGCTTATGTTCCTGTTGGAATATCAAGACCAGGAATGCGTGTTAGAGGTCTTTGTATGGCTTGAAACAGTGTTAGGACAGGATGCATTCAAAAAGCTTTTTCCGGTGATCCTCACGGATGGAGGTTCAGAATTCTCAGCTCGTGAAGAGATGGAGGAATTCTGTGACGGAAGTAAAAGCACGACGGTCTTTTACTGTGATCCATACAGCTTTTGGCAAAAAGGTGCCTGCGAAAAGAACCACGAGTATATCCGCTACATCCGTCCGAAAGGGAGTTCATTCGCTGATTTAAATGACGAGAAAGTCAGACTTATGATGAATCACATAAACAACGAAAAAAGAGACAGCCTTAATGGACATAGCCCATATGAACTCTCTCTTTTACTCTTGGACAACAAACTGCACAAAGCATTAGGATTAAAGGCAATCGCACCTGATGATGTTATGCTTAGTCCAAAACTTATAAAATAAAATAGTAAAGCACAGGCAGATTTCACTGCACCAGAATTTAGTCTTGCACATAAGGCATGTGGAATTTAGTCTCGCACACTATTTTCAGATGCCCGGTTAGTATGCATAAAAACATAAATCATGAGTGCTTACAGGTTTATTATAAGACAAAAAAATAGAATTGTTAAGGTGCATTACAGAATTTAATCCCGCATAGTTACTGAGATAATACACAGCTGGAATTTAGTTTTTCATTTAAGTATCACTGAAAGTAACGAGAATGCGACGCGCAGTTATTCAAAAAAGGGCGCTGCCCAAGCAGCCGCCCTTTCGTTAAATCACATCTTTTTTAGAGACTACACTCTAATCTTCTTCGCTTCTCACTTCACAGCCTACCCAACCAGGCGAATCCGCAAAGTTAATACACTCCTCCACACCACAATCCCGGCGCTGCCCTTAAAAGAAGCGCAAGGGTGGAGTCCAGAGGAGGGACAGCGCTTTCTGTCCTTCCTCTGGGAACCTTCCGTCCAGAAAGAGTTTATTTAAAATATTCCACACCAGACTCGAATATCTTAATATCCTGCTCACCATAGATATTAATAGCAACACCGTCCCCGCGACGTTCGCTATGTGCCATCTTACCAAGGATACGTCCATCCGGGCTGGTAATACCTTCAATGTTCATATAAGAACCATTGACATTCCATTCCTCATCAACACTGAGCTGTCCATCCGGAGTTACATACTGAGTTGCAACCTGTCCGTTTGCAAACAGCTTCTGCAGCCATTCTTCATTTGCAACGAAACGTCCTTCACCATGTGAAGCCGGGTTACAGTATACACCGCCAAGCTGTGCCTTCTGCAGCCAAGGAGATTTATTACTAACAACCTTCGTATAAACCATCTTGGAGATATGGCGTCCGATAGTATTAAATGTCAGTGTAGGAGAATCTGCTTTCTGTCCGCAGATTTCACCGTAAGGTACAAGACCAAGCTTGATCAGAGCCTGGAATCCGTTACAGATACCAAGTGCCAGACCATCTCTCTCATTAATCAGCTTCATAACAGCTTCTTTGATCTTCGCATTCTGGAATGCAGTTGCAAAGAATTTCGCAGAACCATCCGGTTCGTCACCTGCGGAGAATCCGCCCGGGAACATGATGATCTGTGCCTGATCGATTGCTTTCTCAAAAAGCTCTACAGAGTCATGGATATCTTCAGCAGTCAGGTTCTTGAATACTTTTACATCCACCTCTGCACCTGCACGCTCGAATGCACGTGTGCTGTCATACTCGCAGTTTGTTCCAGGGAATACAG
>OGKF01001368.1_pt1 | contig 11061 bp, 11 predicted proteins | sample 1572391 | NCBI WGS metagenome assembly OGKF01 (sample SAMEA2582095, study PRJEB24529) | metagenome | biome: Human gut stool | place: China | collected 2011
ATGTAGACACCGCAATAATTTGCGGTGTTTTTTTATTTTTGGGGAATAAATGTCAATTTGATACGGGGAATATTTGGGGAAAAATAATAAAATTAGAGCGCAAATTTTTGCGCTCTAATTTTATTTAATTATAACTTCATGGAAATTATTCACAAATTCTTCTAACACAGGATCCATTAACCCATTTTGGAAAAGTTGAAATTCCTCATTCACAATTACTTTTTTACCAGACAAAGTATCATTATTCGTAACGAAACTATATAGTTTTTTTTGTGTAGCACGTTCTTTAATATTATCTAAAAATTTATTATTGTCCCCCAAAAAACAACCTTCTATGACACTTAATTCAACAACAACAACATGTAAGCATAACCACTCATAATCTAAAGAATCAACCGCAATACCTAAATCAATAGCAGCCTTTTGGTAAATATCATCTCTTTTCAGATATGAATCAACACTTACTACTACTATACCCCATAAATTACTACTGCTAGTTTCAACTTCTAAAGAAAACGGATCATACTCCAATTGAAATTTCTGTCTTAAATGCTTATACATTTGCACACAAGCTTTAGCCATAATCTTACAATTTTTTTCGATTGCCTCTTCATCTATTACTGTAATTTTAGAATTAGGAACTGTAGATTTACTATCAAAAAAAACTATATCGTTACCTTTTTTTGCCATAATATCAATTGTTCTAAATTTTTTCTTACCTTTGTTATACTCATATTCTTGTTTAACCTCATCAAAAAACTTCCCTTTATAGATAATATGAAATAAATAATTTTCTAAAACTTCTTTCCCTAGAACACCTCTTAATTCATGATCGCCTTCAGTAAATCTAAACATTAAAAATTCTGTTATAGCTATAAATAGCAAATGTGGCAAAGGTAAATACACTTTGTTATTACACTTTATAAAGGGATATGCATAAGATGGTTTTGTCCCATTAGTCAAATCGTCCGGACCTAAATCTAGCAATTTAATATATTCATCTCTAGAACAACTTAAGTTTTCCAAAACTTTTTTGTATTTGTTTTTGATATATTCAATAAATTTCACACACTTATTTACATATAAAGAGTCGTTCTTCTTTTTTCTTTTCAAAACAAGAAAACTCCATAAAGAACTTACAAAGACACAAAAATCTTTATAACTACAATTAAATTTATTTTCAAAACTCTTTTTAACGTCTATCTCCTCATTCGAGAAATTGAAATAATAATTATACCTATATAATTCTCTAGAAAAAGCTCTTTGCACTCTGAATTGATTTCCTGCTGTAGTTAAAAATATATCACGAAACTTTTCTTCAGATTTTTTTAATTTCTCTGGAACAAAATCACGAATTGTATTAATTGCTTTTCTAAAAACAACTTCATCCAATTCATTATTACGCCATTCTTTTGCCTGAATAGATAAAACAGTAAAAGTTTCTAATTCCCAAGGCAAAGGAATTTTATCCATATCATCTGATATATTAATAACAAAAAAGTCTAAATGCTCTTCTGAATATTTTTGACATTTTTCCATTTTACTTTCAAAAGAATATCTTTTTAACTTTGTAATTAATTCTGTCAATTCATTCGTTTCCATTAAGTCACATCCTAACCAATTATTTATATGTTAATTTATATAACAAAATATCTAAAATCAATAATGTTCATCAATACATATTATAACAAATTTTATGATTAACAATAACTATATCTTCACTACCACACCCGCCATAACATTATCTTGTCGTCCTGCAATCCAGCCACCGATATTATTTTTAATTGGAAAACCTATCATGCCAACAACACCAGATTTAGAAGCTCCTATGCCAATTTCCCATCGCTTAGTTTTATCTATTACCGGTACTGTAATATTCAGATTAGCTCGGCTTGTTTGATTTAACTGCAGCTTATATTTATCAAAAACATACTTTTCATCATCAGCCTTTTTTATTTCAAAATCTTTGCCATTTACTTTCACTGCCAGCTCCTGCTTACCAACATTTACATCAACATCTGTTTTTTCTGTGCTGCCGTCTTGGTAGATATACTTAGGCACGTAAACTATTTCTGTTTTGTTATCAGTTTTATTCTTTACTTCTGTTTTTATATCCGGATCTGCAACCGGGCAGATGTGCAACCACGCACGTGCATACCAGCCGAGGAAAAAAGCAGCCACACACAACACTACTGTAATAATTTTATATTTATTTTCCACAAACATACCTCCATAAAAGTAAAAGGGCATCGTTAAGATGCCCTTTATCAATTTTTATAACAAATAATTGCCATCAAAAAGCTTACCATTTATGTCGTAGCTATCAGTAAACTGCCACATTGTAGCATTAGGCCAATCACAGCTGTGTCCCCATTGAGCTACCCAATAAGGCACATAATCTGCCAGCTGATCTGTATAAATTTTGTTTTCCAACCAATCTAAATTAGCATAAATACCACAGCTATATCCAGCTTCATTGCATGTAACAATAAAATCACTGCACATATTTGTGATAGTTTGATTCGTAGGCATACCATTTCCAGACTTATAACCGTCTGCGTCTTCCATATCAAACCATAATCCCATTTCAATCTTATCTTTTGTCAGCCCCGCATCTTTTAAAACAGATATCATATATCTAGCTTCTGATCTTGCCGCTGGTTCATCCAAAGCATAGCTATAATAATATACGCCAATTTTCAGGCCAACTGCCAACGCTCCATTTACATTTTCATAAAAATTAGTATCCAAATGCCTATTTCCAAAACCAAGCCGAATAATGGCAAAATCCATACCAGCAGCTTTTACTGCATTCCAATCTACATAACCATTGTTTTCAGATACATCAATGCCTTTTAACATTTTCATAACCGTCCTTTCAGTTTTCCGATAAGCTTATCCAAAACATCAACACCTGCATCACTTAAATTTTCAATTACCGATAATACTTCAGTAACTACCATATAACCAATAACAAGACTTACCATCCATGTAGGCGTATTCAATATGTGCATCATTAAATCTCCAACGCCAGCAACAAAAGCACATATAACATAAATTGCAATCTTTCCTAATCCACGTTCTTTCATTGTGCTGCTATTTATTCGCCCTGCTTTTCGTGCAGTTTTGGTACCTTTTATACATGCAAGAATAGAAGGATTTTCAACACCTTTTTCTTTTAAAAATTCATAACTTATAGCAACCCATTTGGTTATACAATCAACAAAAACCAAAAGAATAAATCCCATAAACAAAATAAAATGTTTGTGCAAAAACAATGTTAAAACTGCTGCCATTAAAATTTTAAAGCTAAATAATTCAAAAATTTTATTACCAGCATGTGTCATAGCATTAAGCACAGTTTGCAAATCCATTATTCAGCCTCCTATTGGAAAAACTTCTTCCAGCTTTTCTTTTCCTTCTGCTTCAGTAACAGCAAGCAGCTTTGCTTTTATATCTTCATACCAAGCATAACCGGCCAGTTGACTGCCGCGAACAGTATCATATGCCTTTTTCATTCCTTCATAATCTAACTTGACAAGGCCTTTTTTACCTTTGTCCAGCCAAACCTTATACCCAGTTGTTCCACTTTTTTCAACCATAAGCGGCGTATATGCAGCCATAAAGTTAGTTATATCTTCAGGCGCACAGTCAAAGCCATAAGTAACACCAGCAATTTCAATCCAGCGCACTTCATCACGACGATTAGCAAATTCAGCTCCCGCTGCATCTATGTATCTGTGTTTAGCATAGTCAAAAGGTTCAATATCGGTGTATTGATCCCATAGCTGATTCCACGTATAAAAAAGGCGTTCATTATTTTCTATTGGATGTTCTGCATTTACAATATTTATAATTTTATTGTTTTCATCAAGAATACAAATCATAATTACATTACTCCCATCTCAACTATTTCAACAACACCATCACTTCCTCTAGCTCCACTAGCACCATTCCCTCTACCACCAGAACCACCATTAGCAATTATCGATCCATTATTGTATATAGTATTGGCCACTAGGCATATACATCCACCACCACCGCCGCCACCGCCATTACTCCAAGCAACAGTAGGCGCATTTCCTCCGGCAGTTCCATTAGCAGAAATACTTCCACTAATATTAATTTCATTAGTAGCAATATATATACATCCACCGCCTCTCCCGCCGCTTCCAGATGTACTATCTCCACGCGGTCCACCACCACCACCACCAGCACCTATCACTTCTAATCCAATCCTTATATAAACTTCATTATATTTAGTTCCAGCCCCTCCTGCACCTTGATTTCCACTTGTAGCGCCACCAGCCCCTCCAGCAATATTTCCATTAGAGCCAGCCTGCCCTATACCACCACCAGCAGCTCCTGTACCATCAGCCTTTATAATCCCATTAATAATGCAAGCTTCTTGGCATTTAATTGCCAAATATCTGTCTGCAGTTACCGTCACACCAGCAGGAATAAACACGCTCCGATACTGTTTCAGCCCGCTGATCGTAGTATTCCCAGTAGGTCTAAAATCGCCGTCACTGCCGTCCCCACGATCAAGCCACCACGCCGGGAAACGATTACTCTTCACGCCTGCAAGCGTTCCCATTCCGGTATAGCTTACCTGAATGCTTTTTCCTGCATCTGCGCTGGAAAACTCAATCAAGCCGGTGTTCCAATCTTCATCACCATCGGCATTAGTGGAATAGTCCGGTCGGAATTCGCCCACTCCCGGTGTTGCCGCAACTTCAGTCAAAACCGTTGTTGTCGGCGCACCTGTTGTTTCATCCACATAAACAACCTTCATATTGCTAGGGTCTTTCTTCTGCGGGACTTCATTTAGCCGCACTACAAACGGACTAACAGCCGGAATTATATGCACTTCTGTAAAATCTACATAGTTCGTAGTCCCTCCATCACCTATAAAAGGATTTATACGTATATTACTTGGAGCTGCCATATCATCACATCCTTTTCATATTATTTGACCAGCTGGGTATTAGCAGCCTGCTGTAAAAGTTCATTGTTACGGGCGTTACGCTCAATATCCAGCAAATACTTTGCCGTAGGCGGATACGGAGGTTAGCCCAACTCCATAGCAAAATCAATACCCTTTTCACCGCTGATCGTATATTTTAACTTGGTTATTGGATACTTACGTTCTTTTCCTTCCTTGTCAGTTATAAGCGCCTGCCCATCTGTAGATAAACGCCGTACCCAAAACACACCATCCGGTTTAGGATATTTCAGCTTAACGCCTGTAGCCTTTGCGGAAAGAACAGGATTCTTATATTTTGCAAGTTCCGACTGTCCCCAGCGCTCAGCATCAGCAGCAGTATAAGCGGTTGGCAGCGTCCAAACTTCTTCAGATACGCCGTATAAGTCTTGGCTTTCTTTATCCTCTACAGTAACCAACCAGCTCTCACCCTCACCGTCAATGGCCGCACCTTTTATACGCGCGTAATTTACGATCTTATCAATGCTTTGTGTCGGTTCAAATCCGTCCATATGCTGACCTACCCAAAAGCGTGCTTCTTCATTGATCTCATCAACACGTGGCCTGAAGAAAAATTCCCGGTATTCATCAACGCCATAAACAAAATCTGTTGCAAACTCTGAAAGCTGTTCCAGTGCTTCCTTAGCACTCACACCGTCAAAAACGATTTTCTTAATATCATAGCCAACGTCATATATTTTGTTGTCGTTATAAACAATACCAGTCTTAGCTTCAACCTGCCGACAAATATTACGCACAATATCAGCAATCTCCTGATTCTCATAAGTGCCAAAAATAAGCACCTTTTCCAGCTTATCAAAATAGCCATAACAGGTTATTTTATAATCTGTTCCAGTACCGCCGCTGTCAGGACGCGTTAAAACATGCCCGCTGTACCACGGCCGCTTATCTGCAAACAAATAAATATCAATCCGCTGTCCATAGCTTATTTCTGCAAAACTTGGAAACTGTTTGAAATTGAGCGTTGCGCTGCCGCAGCCTGTTTTAATATTTTCAAACTCGATTTTATTAAACGGATTATTTTCAGTATCCCTTGAAAATATCGCCGTTTTCGTACCATCCTTGTTATAAAAAATAACCTGAACGTAATCAGGTATATATTTTACTTCCGAAGGGTCAGGTCCCGGCCCTGGCCCGCTTTGTTTTTTTACAGACGCTGCCCAAATATAACGTCCAAAAAGTTTATTGCCAAAACGCAGATTCATGCCAGCCACCTGTTACGCCAGCGGATTTTTACTGTACCGGCAGCACCATTAAACAAATAAGTATTTTCACCCGGTCTTGCGGTCAGAAACTGGCCGCTGAAAGCGTTAATAGCATTATAGGTCCCACGGCGTACCGTACCGGCTTTAGTATCAACAATAAGCGTTGCCGGTTTAGTCAAAAGCGTATCCGCTACGCGCATACTATACCCGCTTTCAACATGCGTGATAGTTACGTCATTCATCGTTGTAAGCGGTATTAATTCAATGGTCAGCGGCGTTTCAACGCTACCGCCATTGCTGATAACAATTTGGGCATCTTTAGCAGCTGTTGCAAATTCTGTAACCAGTTCAGATTCAGCGCTGTCATAGCGGAATGGGTCAGATAAAAGCAGCGTTATATCAACTTCACCTTTAGTCCCTTTGAAGCTGTCCACCCATTTTTCTTTAGTGCTGGCCATGCAGGCAATATTATAGTACCCACGCCCGCTGCCTGATTGCAGCTGATAGTCACGCTGATACATGAGCTGATACAGATCGTTAAGCTTGGCATCGTGTTCAGCTGGCGTACTGCCTTCAATAACAAAGCCTAAAGTAATTTTTTTACCGTCAATAAAGCCATCACCTGAAATAGTGCTGCCGTGACTGTAGCCGCGCTTTTCGCTTTTAGCGCGCACAGTAATATCAGCAGCACCGTCAAAGCTGTAGGCATATGGCAGGGCAGTTCCATTGATAATAAGCTGTTCTGTAGGCTTTACCTGCTTACGTACAGGAAAATATTCACGTCTTATGATCGTCACTTTATCACCCCCGCACACCCATAGCCAAAGAATATTGAATGTCCTCCATAAAGGTATCGTAATCAGCACCGGTATTAATATCACCATAATTAATTATTTCAACATTGGCACCATCACCTGAAGAAGCTCCAAAGTCCACACCATCAAACAAAAAGCTGGTGATCTTTTGCAATACGCTGCTGCGCAGAGGCAGTACCGCTTCAGGATAAGATTTTTCGCCAATCAGCGCATGAGTAGGCGCAGTAACAACGCCACCGGCAGCAAAGTTCTTTGTACCAAGTCCATTTGCACCAAAATCAAACTTACTCATTTCCTGAATTCCGCCGCCAAAACTTGTAAGAGTTTTGCTTGCTGTTCCAATACCAGCGACAGCACTCAACCCGGATGTTAAAAGACCCGTAGCAATTCCAGACGCGCCCGGTTCAACAACCAGTTTCAGCCACGCCGCAGGCGCAAGTGATGTCGCCATTGCAGCCCCCTGTGCTGCTACAGCAGCAGTTTCCTGTCCCATCATCATTTTGCTAAGGGCAGCAGCAGCCACTCTTTGTGCCTGCCATTGAAGAAACATTTTTACAATTTCTTTGCCCAAATTCTGCAAAGTTTTTCCAAAATTCTGCCCATCAACAATAGCATTAGCAAAACCTTGTGCCAGGCCATCCTTTAAAGTGTTAGCTGCTTCCAACGCAAAACTTGCATATGACTGTTCAGCTTCAAGCCGCCAGTCATAATACTGCTGCATCAATTCCTGCTTTTCAGCCTGATTTTGTAAAAAGGCAGCTTTTTCTTCATCCAAATAAGCAATATACCGTTCCAGTTCGCCCTGCTTTTGCATTTCATCCAAGTCAGCCTTAAAAGCCTGCAGCAACGTAGCCTGTGACATCAGCTGTTCATTCATGTCTTTGTTAATCTGAATTTGGGATGCAGCAGCTTCCTGCTCTGCAGTAACCTGCGCAGCCTTTCTTTGTTCAAGCATTGCTAACGCATTGGCGATAACGGTATCATCACCGGTTTTCATGGCACGTTCATATAACTGCTGCGCTTCAGTTGCGGCATTAGCAAATTTATTTTTCCATTCATCAACGGCAGCTATACGCTGATCCCGTTCTTTTACAATATTGGCATATACCTGATCGAATTCACTTAACCCGCCAATTTTAATATCCATCGTGAAGTTATTAAAATCACGCTGCATATCCAAAGTTTTCTCTTTGGCAGTATTAAGCTGCTCATTGATCCTGTCTATTTCCCGGCTGATTTTGTCTATACCGGAATTTTTACCACCCGTTTTACTGCCACCTGTTGCTTTTGTTGAACCACTCGTTAAACCTAACGCATCAGGTGAAGCAATCTTAATACCCGAACTTTGTTCAGTAGGTGCATTGATTGACGAAACGCGAAACTCTTGCTTAACTTTATTACTGTCCGCCATCTGCTGATTAGCTTTTGCAGCTTCGATAGTAGCCTGTGCCGCTTTTTGTGTATTAGCCGCCCATTCTTTTGCCTGCACTGCCAAATCACTGCTGACATTGACAATAGAAAATAATTTATCCAAAGCATTCGCTGCAAACATTACAGCCCCGGCAAAAGCGTTCTGTATTTCTGCCGTTGCTCCATCAACGGCAATAACCATAGTGTCACAAAAATACTCCCATTGAATCACAAGCCAATCCCAATTTTCAAATATGGCATAAGCTACCCCGCCTATAACTGCACCCGCAGCAATAAACGGTGCAGAAATTATGCCAGCACCTACACCCAGTGTATATAAAGTGCCAACAAGCGCAACTATAGCCGGTATAGCCACACCCATTATCGCACCGGCAATAACAGCCATAGAACCAGTAAACCATACAGGCAAATCACGGATAGCATTAGAAAGCCCCATAGTTTTAACTTTATCCGCAAACTCGCCGATAGCGTCCTGCGCGCCTTTCAAAGCAGCTTTAATATCAAAAGCTTCAATCAGTTCATCACCAATAACAACCATAGTTTGGCTAACACTATCCTGAATGTTGCTCATAATACCATTAACAGTTTGTGCCTGCTTTTCCATCATGCCGCCAAACCTGTTATTCATACCGCTAATAACAGCCTGAATACCTTCAGCCGCAGAAATTTGCCCTTTGCTGGCCTTATCCATAGCCGTAGGTATATCAGTGCCAATTTTATTAGCCAGCATTTCCCATGCCGGTACGCCAGCTTCAGCAAGCTGCAGCATTTCTTCCGCACTGACCTTACCTTTGGCCTGCATCTGACCTATTGCCAAAGTCAAACGCTGAATGCCTTCTTCACCTATACCCAATGCCGCTGCGCTGTCACCTACAGCAGTCAATATCGGAATTACCTGTTCCGCACTGAACCCAAAGGCAAGCAGCCTTTTAGAAGCATCCAAAACGCCCGGTAATTCAAATGGTGTACTGGCTGCAAACTTTTCAAGTTCACTTAAAAAGCTTTTTGCCTTCTCACCATCTTTCAAAAGTGTAGTAAAAGCAATCCGTGTCTGCTCCATTTGCCCGGCAGCTTTTACTGAAGCAAGGCCCAAAGCCCCCAAAGCTACACCTACACCGGCAATAACACCTAACGCGCCTTTATTTATGCCTAAGTTATCACTGGCAAAGGTGCGTTTAACGTTTTTCTGCAGCGCACCCATTTCTTTATTAAATTCATTTATCCGTGCGCCAATAACTACTTGTAAACGTGCTACTTCTGCCATCATTTCACCTCCTATTCATAGCCAAATTCTTCAAAAAGATCCTGCGCTATTTCAGATTGTTCCTTAGAGGAATTACGCTTTTTCCTGTGTGCAAAAAAGCTTTTCAGTTCCGGACGCTTCTTTTTACCTGAAGCTATGCAAACATTCGGGTATGTGATCCAGCTGATAACAATATCTTCCAAATGGTCATATCTGCGCTGCCATCCGTCCAACATCAAAAAAATATCTGCAAGGCACAACCGTTCTACTTCCCACGGCTTTAAATTCAATTCGCCATAGCACCACGGCAAAAGTTCATCCAGCAGTTCTGTAAAGCTTTTCGTTACTTCCCCGCTTCTTCTTCATCAGGTGGCGCTTCAATTTCCAGCGTATTATTTTCAGTTTCCAGCACTTTCCTGGCAAACCCAAAAACACCCGCTTTGCTCAAAGCGATGATAACAAGTGTCTGCAAACTTTCACTGCTGTTGTCCAGCAGCCATTCATCCATCCAGTTATAAACCTGCTGGATAGTCACTTTTTTGTCATACGCAGCCAAGCCAACATATAGGCATTTTGCCAAATCACCTAAAGCAATAACGCCGCCGTTCACCATTTTGTAAACATTATGGTCATCCAACATTCTTTCAAGCTGGCTTACCCCTAAAGCATTAAACTTGATTTTTCTTTCTTTGCCGCCTAAATTGATCGTCACACTTCTGTCCAAACTCATTTTCATCGCTCCTTTGGTATAGAAAAAGCAGGGCCTTCAAAGCCCTGCTTTAATTATTATTTTGATATTTCTTATTATTCCGCAGCGTTCAAGATACTGTCACAGTAGCAATGTTGCTATAACCGTTCTTGTCGCCGCCATTTACCTTTAAACGAAAGTACGCCTTACCGGCTTTTACCCCGCTTACTTCTGCGCTGGTCGCAGTGTTTTCAATCGCTACATCTGTATCTGTAAATTCAGTTCCATCTTCACTCTGCTGTAAAACAACAGCAGCAGCACCAGCAGGTGCAGCAAAGGTCAGGTTCACTGTCCCTGCACTTTCAGATGTAGCAGCAAGGTCAGAGATCGCATTTGCTGTGTTGCGCGGGTCAGGCTCATTAGTAACAAATTCAGGTTTTCCGATGCCGCTAAGCGTCATGGTAACAGTAGCAACATCATCATGCGGATTGTCGTCACTGAATTCCGTGATATTCGCAAAACCTTTTACAGCATTACCATATTTATCAAGGCGCATGATATGCACTGCAATATCATTCACGAAGGCATATTTCAAAGCATCCAGCATATCATTATTTACTTTATAAACGCCTTCCTGCTCAATACTCCAGCTTTTAGTCCCTTGCAGGCTTTCA
>OGKF01001371.1_pt1 | contig 11051 bp, 11 predicted proteins | sample 1572391 | NCBI WGS metagenome assembly OGKF01 (sample SAMEA2582095, study PRJEB24529) | metagenome | biome: Human gut stool | place: China | collected 2011
TCTGCATCGGCATCGGCGGATCCTACCTGGGTGCACGCGCCGTCTATGAGGCGTTGAGCGACCCGTTCAACCTGCTGCACGAACATCCGGCGAAACCCATTCTGCTTTTCGCCGGACAGAACCTATCGGAAGACTATCTGGCCCGTCTGCTCGCAGCCGTCGAAAACCGGTCGATCGCGGCCATCGTGATCTCCAAGTCGGGCACCACGACCGAGCCGGCCATTGCCTTCCGGCTGATCCGCGACGAAATCGAACACCGCTACGGACGCAAGGAGGCGGCCCGGCGCATCGTCGCCGTTACGGACCGCAGCCGGGGGGCGTTGAAAACCCTCGCGGACCGCGAAGGCTACCGCACTTTCGTCATTCCGGACGATGTGGGCGGACGTTACTCGGTTCTGACCCCGGTGGGTCTGCTGCCGCTCGCGGCGGCGGGAATCGACATTCGCTCCCTACTGGCCGGTGCATGCGAAATGGAACGGGCGACGGCCGACGGAGTCCCGTTCGACGAAAATCCCGCAGCCCGTTATGCCGCCGTACGGAATATCCTCTACCAGCAGGGATTCATGATCGAAATACTCGCCTCCTACGAACCGCAATTACAATATCTGGCCGAATGGTGGAAACAGCTCTTCGGCGAGAGCGAAGGCAAGCAAGGAAGGGGAATCTTCCCGGCCAGCGTCACCTTCACGGCCGACCTGCACTCGATGGGACAATACATTCAGGAGGGAGAGCGGACGCTGTTCGAAACGGTCGTCTCCGTCGCCGCCCCGGAGCACCGGGTGAAGATCGGCAGCGACCCGGACAACCTCGACGGACTCAACTTCCTGACAGGCAAGCGCCTTTCGGAAATCAACCATACGGCCGAACTGGGCGTGAGCCTGGCCCATGCAGACGGGGGCGTCCCCAACCTGCGGATCGAAATTCCCCGCATCGACGCCCGCAGCCTCGGCACCCTGATCTATTTCTTCGAAAAAGCATGCGGCATCAGCGGTTACCTGCTGGGAGTGAACCCCTTCGACCAACCGGGAGTCGAGGCTTATAAAAAGAATATGTTCGCCCTGCTGGGCAAGCCCGGCTACGAAGAGGAGGCCGAAAAACTACGCCGGAAACTGTAATCCCCTCGGCTGCTGCGACCGGCGAACACAAGAGGATCCGACATTCAGACCGAATAAAACAGGAGTAAAAATCTTTGTGATTTTTACTCCTGTTTTTTGTAAAACGACAACTATCCAATCAAAAGTCCATTGCCGGAAACCACCTCCTACTCAAGACATTTTTTTAGAATAATTCCAAATGCCGCAATCCAAAGACAAACACCGAAAAATATATACCAGTACGGATGCGGGGCACACAACTCTTGGGCCCAATCTCCCTGTTTTTTATAATATCCATATTGAGAATAGAACATCAAAAAAAACATGATTCCAAAAAGGTACAAGAAAAAATCATCGTGCTGATTTTCCGATTCAAATCGCTTGTTATAATAAAATAAAATAAAATAAGGACTGCATTGCACAGTCCTTATTTTGTCGAATATGAATCCCGTATGACTTACAGAATCCGTACGCCTTCGGCGCTGCGTACCATCACAGAGTTGATGACCTCATCCGGAATGATGCCGTAAACGAATGTCAGCTTGTAAGTGCTGTCGTCCGCAGCCGTCATTACCATCGTTTCGCCGACACCGCTCATCTCCCCGGTTTCTTGATTGAGCTGGCCGAAAAGCCAGTCCACACCGGATACGGTATAGTCGTATGCCCAATTCTCGCCGTCGGAATATTTACCGGTAAGTTTCTTGGAAGTTTCGTCGAAAGTATAGGTACCCGTCATCTTCACGAACCCGTTCGAGCTGACGTCCTGATACATTTCGAAATTCTTCTCCTCGTCGAAAACGATATAAACCTCCTTCGGGAAATTCGTATCGTCGCCGCCTACCTCCCATTTGGTCATATGCCAGCCGTAAACATCGACAGGCTTGGGATCAGGAGGGGTAGGAGGAGTAGTTTCCTCGTTGTCACTGCAACCGACCAGCGCCACTCCGAAAAGCGCCACTGCCAATAAACTAATCAATCTTTTCATATTTCAATTATCAGGTTATACCCGTCTGAAACCGGACAGAATCAATTTCACAACACGCAAATATAATCAATCGAACGCTATTTCCAAAATTTTCACGTCGGAAATCCGAAAAAAGCCGGAAAGGAGGCCCGTTTTCATCGAAATTATCGCAGCGCTCCGCCCGACATCGGACTTACAGCACATCCACCAGGCCGTGTCTGACGGCATAAACCACCAGGCTCGCCGTATTTTTACATCCGGTCTTCTCCAGAATATTGGCCCGGTGCTTGTCCACCGTGCGCTTCGAAATGAACAGTTCGTCGGCGATCTCCTGGTTCGACAGGCCGCGGCATACGGCCACCAGGATTTCGCGTTCGCGGGCCGAAAGCTCCTCGTCGGGGGCATCCTCGCCGCCCTGGGTCATGTTCATCATCATGGAGAGAGGGTTGGAATCGCCCAGCTCTTCCATCATGCTCTCCATCCGGTTTTCCATGTTGTCCAGATCCTGATCCGACATGCCGAACTGCTTCATCAGATCGTCCACCGGTTTGATGTGCAGCTCCCGCGCACAATGCAGGCAGTAGCCCTCCTGCTTCATCTGGCCATCCACCATCCGCTGGATGAAAATGATGGCCGGACGTTTCTGGCATCGAATACAGACCATAGTTCCTCCTTGCTGTTCTCTCCCCGTTCTCTGTTACAGGAACGGGTTGAACAGATTAAACACTTTATAGTAAAGACTGCCGCTCATCACGGTGTCATTCAGCACACTCAGGCTGCCGCCGGTGATCACCACAAGGCCCCACACGACACACAGCACCAGATAGATGTCCATCAGCGCGGTGCCGCCGCCCACCAGCCAGCCAAGGCCCCGGTTCACCGTGCCGACTACCGGCAGCTTGTTCACAAGGCCCAGCACCGTGACCAGCATGCTCACCAGCAGCCGCAGCAGCGCGTAGAACACAAAGAACAGCACCAGCATGATCACCGGGGTCAGCAGGGGCTGCAGGACCTTTTCCACAATGGCATCGGCCAGCACCACGGCGTTGTCGGACAGCACCGCTCCGATGGACCGCTCACAGGCTGCCACGATGGACGCCCGGAAGCTCTGGGGCAGAAACCCCGCGTACTTGTCGGCAATGCCGGTCAGGTCCACCACGCCGCCTGCGGCCAGGCTGGCCGCGATCTGGGTGCGGAAACCACCGGCCAGCAGGTGCTCGAATACCCAGCCCGCACAGGCGGACGAAAGCTGATGGGCCCCCAGCAGGCTCAGGCCGTTGCCCAGCAGCTGGACCATGGAGGCCAGAAAGCCCTTGCGCGCATACCGCACGGTCAGGACGATCCACGCCGCCGTACATAGGATATCAAAAAGAAATGACGGATTCTTGAACATACCTTGTTTTCCCTGTTATTTTTTAGCACTCGGCTCATGCCGCTGCGATAAAGAGGCGTCTCAGGACGCACTGGAGCTGTCCGGCTCCGGTGCCGTGACCTGCTGCACCGTATTTCCGCTGAACACCAGCAGCTGCCGACCATTGAGCACACCCGCCTGGGGCTTTGCATCCATCGGCTGGGTCCACTGGAACTCCCCCGCCTTGTTGAAGCATTCCACCGTGCTGTCGGTGAGCAAATAGAAGCCATCGGCTGCGCGGAGGATGTGGCTGGCCGCCGGCACATTGCCGCTGTACTGCACGCCCAGGCTGTTGTCCAGCAGCACGGCGGTGCAGGTCTGGCCGCCGCTCAGCAGCAGGGCCACGCCGCCGTTTTCGGTGTCCACATCCACAAGGGTACTGCCGCCGAAGTCATAGCTGGCCTTCTCGCCGCCGTTGGCACCGTACAGCACCGCCCGGTCCTCATAAAGGGCCAGCACGCTGTCCCCGCTCAGCCAGCCCAGCCACTGGGGCACGCTGGTGGCGGTGCCCAGCTGTACCGGGTCGCCCTGCGCAAGGGCCAACACATAGAGGTTCGTGGTCAGCTGACCGCCGTTCGCAGTCACCGCCGCCACCGCAATGCGGCGGCTGTCCGGTGAAAAGGCCATGCGCAGCGGGGTGCCCTCGGCGCTGGTCAGGTTCCAGCTCAGTACCTGTTCCATGGCGGACGAGTACACGGTCAGCTTTGCCACGCTGTCGGTGTCGTCGGTGGCTACGGCCACCTGCCCGGCATCCGCCACGGCGCACAGGTAGATGCTGCTGTCCAGCGTTTTGGTGTACAGGTTCTGGGTGCGGCTCTCCACCCGCAGCTCATTGCCGGAGCGGTTGTACAGCACAAAGCGGCTTTTCCCGGCTGCCAGCGCCGGGCGGGCATAGCCGCTCTGGACGCTGTTGAGCTTTGCGCCGCCAAAACTGTACACCACACAGCTGTCCGTGTCCATCTCCGCAAAGCCGCCGGACAGCTTTGCCACCGCCGTGGGCTCGGTGATGCCGGTCTGCTGCGGCCAGCCTGTGTTCGGGGTCAGGGTGATGTGCACACTGTCCACCAGATCCTTGGCACGGGCAATGGAGGTGCCCACCGCGCCGGTGGCAAACAGGACCAGCACCGTGAGCACCGCCACGATGATGGCCCCGCGGCGCAGCCGACGGCTGCGTGCCCGCTGACGCGCTGCTTCCAGATACTCGACCCGTCCGGCCGAGAGCGGCTCGCCCTCTGCCGGGGAACTGCCGCGATGAATCTTTCTCATGAATGGTTCTCCTTCATATCCGGGTATTCCACACATTTCAGGAACAGCCCCTTTGCCGGCAGGGTCGGCCCCGCCTGGCTGCGGTCGCAGCCGGCCAGGATGCCGGGGATCTGTTCCGGCTGCATCCGGCCCGCGCCCACTTCGCACAAGGTGCCCGCCAGAATGCGCACCATGTTATACAGGTAGCCGTCCGCCGTCACCTCAATGTCAATCTCGTCGCCCCGCCGGGTGACATGGCAGTCGGTGATGGTGCGCACCGTGTCGCCATGGGCTGCGGCGGACGACCCCGCCGCGCACAGGGCCAGAAAATCGTGGGTGCCCACGAACTGCTGCGCCGCCGCCTGCATCCGCACTTCGTCCAGATGCTTCGGCATCCGGGTGTAGTAGGCCGCGTCAAAGGGCGAGTCGATGGGGTGGTTGTGGATGCGGTACAGATAGGTCTTGGTGTGGGCCGCGTACCGGGCGTGGAAATCCTCCGGCACCACCCGCGCCGCCAGCACCCGGATGTCCGGCGGCAGGTGCTGGTTCAGCGCCAGCGGCAGCTTTTCCGGCGGAATGCGGGTGTCGGCGTGGAAGTTGAGCCGAAAGCCCAGCGCGTGCACCCCGGCATCCGTGCGGCTGCAGCCCTTGATGTCCGGCCGGGCACCCAGCACGGCTTCCAGCGCATCCTGAAACACAGCCGCTACGCTGCGCCCGTTGGGCTGCACCTGAAACCCGCAGTAATTCGTGCCATCGTAGGCAAGGGTCAGTAAAAAGTTCATGGATAAACGCTGCTTTCCCGTTTCATGGTTTTAAATCGGAAGAACGCAAAAAGCGTCCGGCGACAGCGCCGACTGGCGCAGCGCCAGCTTTTTGCGTTCTGACTTCAGCTTTGGGGTCTGAAAGGGGCGGGCAGCCCCTTTCTCGTCAGGGGTAAGTGGAGTCCAGAGGATGAGAGGGGCGCGTCGAAACGCCCCTCTTGTCCTCTGGCCCAGCGGAGCGTCATGCTCCTTTAAAAATTCGGGAACACCCACCGGGACGACAGGATCACCGCAAAGCAGACGATGCAGAACGCCAGGTCGATGTAGTCCTGCTTCATGCAGCGCAGCACCTTGAGCCGGGTGCGGCCGTCGCCGCCGCGGTAGCAGCGGCACTCCATGGCCATGGCCAGCTCGTCGGCACGGCGGAAGGCCGAGATGAACAGCGGGATGAGCACCGGCACCAGCGCCTTGACCCGGTCCAGCATCTTGCCGGTGTCCAGCTGGGCACCGCGGGCCTTCTGGGCGTTCATGATCTTGTCGGTCTCCTCGATCAGGGTGGGGATGAACCGCAGGGCAATGCTCATCATCATGGCCAGCTCGTGCACCGGGAAGTGCAGCCTGCCCAAAGGCTTGAGCAGCTGTTCAATGGCATCCGTCAGCACGATAGGGCTGGTGGTGTAGGTGAGCAGGCTGGTGCCCGCGATCAGTGCCATGACACGCACGGCCATGAGCACCGCGTAGCGCACGCCCTCGGCGTAAATGGTCAGAAAGCCCAGCTTTACCAGCGGGTCGCCCTCGCCCGACACAAAGAACAGGTTGAGCACCGCCGTGAACACCACGATGGGCAGAATAGGCTTCAGGCTCTTGAGGATCATCTTGAAGGGGATCTGCGCCACCTTGTACATCAGCGCAAGGAACAGGATGGAAAGAGTCAGCCCCAGCGGGTTGGATGCCGCAAACAGCAGCACGATGTAAACGATGGTCAGCACCAGCTTCATGCGCGGGTCGAACCGGTGCACAAGGCTCGTGCCCGGGAAGTGCTGGCCGATGGTGATATCTCTCAGCATTTGTCAGCGCCCCCTTCCTGCTTGTCTGCGTGCGGGAGCACAAGGGTCTCCCCGGCATCCCGGCGGCGCTTGGCCTCCAGGATCATCTTGACGGCATAGGGGATGGTGTACACATCAGCTGGCACATCCACGCCCATTTCCCGCAGCTTGAGGAAGATCTTGGTCACCTGCGGCACGCTCAGGCCCAGCCCCAGCAGCTCCGGAGCCCGGGCAAAGACCTTTTCCACCGTGTCGTACATGGCGATCTTTTTGTTGCTCATCACCAGCACCCGGTTGGCGTACTTGGCAATGTCCTCCATGCTGTGGGACACCAGCAGCACGGTGGTGCCGGTCTTTTTGTGGTACTCCTTCACTTCCGAGAGGATGTCGTCCCGGCCCTCCGGGTCCAGACCGGCGGCGGGCTCGTCCAGCACCAGGATGCGGGGCCGCATGGCCATGACGCCTGCCACCGCCACCCGACGCTTCTGGCCGCCGGACAGCTCAAAGGGGCTGCGCTCCAGCAACGCCGGGTCCAGACCCACAAAGTCTGCGGCCTCGTGCACGCGGCGGTCGATCTCCGCCTCCTCCAGGCCCATGTTCTTCGGGCCAAAGGCAATGTCCTTATAGCAGGTCTCCTCAAACAGCTGGTATTCCGGGTACTGGAATACCAGTCCTACTTTACTGCGCAGCATTTTCATATCAAAATCTTTATCATAAATATCCATGCCATTAAAATAAATCGTACCGCTGGTTGCCTTCACCAGTCCGTTCAAATGCTGGATAAAAGTTGATTTTCCCGACCCGGTATGACCAATCAGTCCGATAAAGTCCCCGTCGTTAATGACACATTTTACATTTTTTAATGCCTGTTTTTCAAATCCTGTACCGATTTCATAGGTATAACTGATGTTATCAACAATAATGGACATTTCTTCCTCATTTCCACTGTATTTATACAGCAATGTTCTTTACACATTTTATTTCAACTTCATAAGTTCGTCAATCAATTCCTGATTGGTCAGGATTCCGCTGCGTATCGGAACGCCGCTTCTGCTTAATTCATAAGCCAGCTCTGTCACCTGCGGAACATCAAGCCGTAGCTGCTTTAATTCTTCTACCCTTGAAAAAATCTGGCGCGGTGTGCCTTCCATCACCACTTTTCCTTCATCCATCACAAAAACACGGTCGGCATCAATGACTTCTTCCATATAATGTGTAATCAGAATAACCGTTACGCCCTCTTTCCGGTTTAATTCATGCAGTACCCGCATGACATCTGCCCTGCCGTGTGGGTCTAACATTGCGGTCGGCTCGTCCAATATGATACATTTCGGCTTCATTGCCACAATTCCCGCAATCGCTACACGCTGTTTCTGTCCGCCGGATAATTTATTGGGTGATGCTTTCCGGTACTGGTACATACCGACTGCCTTTAAGCTTGCCGCAACACGTTCCCAGATTTCTTCTGTCGGTACACCGATATTTTCCGGTCCGAAACCAACTTCTTCCTCCACCAGCGTACAGATAATCTGATTGTCCGGATTCTGAAAAACCATGCCGGCACGCTGACGGACATCCATGACGTTGTCTTCATCGGAAGTATCCAGTCCGTCTACTAAAATCGTCCCTTCTGTCGGAAAAAGAAGGGCATTGATATGTTTTGCAAATGTGGATTTTCCGGAGCCGTTGTGACCTAAAATGGCAATAAATTCTCCCGGCTGGATATCCATGTTAACGTGGTCCACGGCAGTTGTAATACCTTCCACATTACCTTCTTCATCACGTCTGATATATTCAAATGTAAGGTCTTTTGCTTTTACGATTCCCATAATTCTCCTTATATTTCTGCAATATGTACAAAAAGGAAGCTATGCATCCGAAAACACATAGCTTCCCAATCATCTACAATAAAATTATACTAACTCAAGAAGTACTTCCATTGCAGCATCGCCTTTTCTTAAACCAATCTTAACGATTCTTGTATAACCACCCTGACGGTCAGCATACTTTGGAGCGATTTCATCAAATAATTTATTTGTAAGGTCAACTGTCTTTGTATTCTTCTTTCTTCCAGCAGCAGCTGTCGGAACTTCTGTTACCTTGTAGAGAACCTTATCCATCTGCTTTCTAGCATGAAGTCTTGAAGGTAAATCCTTCTTGATTTCCTTTTCTACAGTATCATAAACAGTAACTTTCTTACCGTCTACAACTTCCTTCACTCTCTTGCCTTCAGAATCCTTCTTCGGAACCTTTGCAGAAACTGTAACTGTTTCGTAGTTATCCTTTTCCTTTACAGCAAGTGTGATAAGCTTTTCAGCCATCTTGCGAACTTCCTTCGCTCTTGCTTCTGTTGTAACGATCTTACCGTTTTCGATTAATGCTGTAACCTGACTTCTTAATAAAGCCTTTCTCTGGCTTGAATTTCTACCAAGCTTTCTATACTTTGCCATTTTAAACCTCCATTTGTAACCCATATACATGCGCGTATGGACTTACTGCATATGCGTTTTCTCTACAAATATTCTACTATGAACGCGGACTTGCCGCATTACATACAACTACTTTACCGAACGTGTCTTTCACGCTCTGAATGGTCTGCCCTGTGGCAGTCTGCATTAGTCTTCGTTTGGACTAAGCTGTAAATTTAACTCTTTTAACTTTAAAAGTACTTCGTCTAATGACTTCTTACCAAGGTTTCTAACCTTCATCATGTCATCAGGTGTCTTATTGCAAAGCTGCTCAACCGTATTGATGCCGGCTCTCTTTAAGCAGTTGAAAGAACGAACTGATAATTCAAGGTCTTCGATACTCATAGACAGTACCTTGCTTGATTCATCTTCCTGCTGTTCTACCATAACTTCTGCCTTTGCAGCATTTTCTGAAAGATTAATAAACACCTTTAAATGCTCACTGAGAACCTTTGCAGCAAGGCTTAATGCCTCATCCGGTGCAATTGTTCCATTTGTGAAAATATCAAGTGTTAATTTATCAAAATCCGTATCCTGTCCGACACGTGTATTCTGTACAGACATATTTACACGTTCAACCGGTGTATAGATAGAGTCTACTGCGATAACACCGACAGGCTGGTCTTCTTTCTTATTCTTTTCTGAACTTACATAGCCTCTGCCGTTTGTAATTGTAAGTTCCATTGATAACTTGCAATCAGCACCGTTTAAGTGTGCAATTACAAGATCAGGATTAATAATTTCAATATCAGGGTCAACCTGAATATCAGATGCCTTAACGACACCTTCGCCTACGAAATCAATATGTGCTTCCTTCGGTTCTACTGAACTGCTGTTATTCTTAATTGCTAACTGCTTGATGTTCATGATAATTTCTGTTACATCTTCCTTTACTCCTGGAATTGAACTGAACTCATGAAGGACGCCTTCAATCTTGACACTGCTTACAGCAGTACCAACTAATGAGGAAAGCATAATTCTTCTAAGGGAATTACCAAGTGTTAAACCGTAACCTCTCTCAAGTGGTTCTACTACAAATCTACCGTACTTGCCATCTTCAGACACATCTGTCATCTCAATCTTTGGCATTTTGAAATTAAAATCTGCGTCAACCATGTATAGCCCCTCCTTTTGGGTTTTAAAAGTTTTATTCTTGCAATTGTCATTTTAGGATATTATCAGTATACTCCTAAACTTGCTGTATCAGCCACCGGAAAGTGATACCGAATCCTCTTTCCGACGACTGATAGCAACAATCTAAATTACTTAGAATATAACTCGACGATAAGCATTTCGTCTACAGGAACATCAATAGCTTCTCTTGTAGGTAACTGTACAACAGTTCCCTTCAGAGCATCTCTGTCAGCTTCGAGCCATTCTGGAACGAGTCTGCCGTTTGTAGCTTCAAGAATTTCCTTATATCTTGTTAAAGACTTAGACTTTTCTCTGATTTCGATTACATCGCCAGCCTTTACTAAGTATGAAGGAATGTTAACGCTCTTACCGTTTACAAGTACATGCTTGTGATCTACGATCTGTCTTGCTTCTCTTCTTGTTCTTGCGAAACCTAATCTGAAGATAATGCTGTCAAGTCTTGATTCGAGCATAACCATAAGGTTTTCACCAGTCATACCCTTCATCTTTTCAGCCTTCTTATAGTAGTTTCTGAAAGGTTTTTCTAATACACCGTAGATGAACTTAGCTTTCTGCTTTTCGCGAAGCTGCATACCATACTCGCTGATCTTTCTTCCGGCATTCTTAGCCTTTCTTCTTGATTTCTTATCTATTCCTAAATATACAGGATCTAAGTCAAGAGAACGACATCTCTTGAGCACAGGTGTTCTATTCACTGCCATCTTAACATTTACCTCCTAATTAAACTCTTCTACGCTTTGGTGGACGACAACCATTATGTGGAACAGGAGTAACGTCCTTGATACTTGTAACTTCAAGACCGCAAGCAGAAAGTGCACGAATAGCAGCTTCTCTACCTGAACCAGGTCCCTTAACCATAACGTCTACAGACTTTAATCCGTGAACTAATGCAGCCTTTGTTGCTGTT
>OGKF01001377.1_pt1 | contig 11025 bp, 6 predicted proteins | sample 1572391 | NCBI WGS metagenome assembly OGKF01 (sample SAMEA2582095, study PRJEB24529) | metagenome | biome: Human gut stool | place: China | collected 2011
GTCTGGAGGTACGAGAGAACCACCATAAGGCGAAGTCCGAAAATACGAAGCAGCCTCAGTGTCCGAAGGAGAAAGAGGATGCGATTGTGGAGGCATTGAAGAATTTTCAGATGATTTGATAAGTTGAAGCAACCTGCTGATGCTGAACAGGAGGCATCGAATGTCAAAATTAAACATTGATCAAAAAAGCGTGCGGGCACTTTTCAGTGAGAAGAAGGCTGATTTCCTCATTCCGGATTATCAAAGACCTTACGCATGGGGAGAAAAGGAATGCCAGACTCTTTGGGATGACCTGTTCTTATTTGCATTTCCTGATAATGACTGCGACAAATTCAACAGTGACAGCGATGAGTATTTTCTCGGCCCCATCGTCACATTCAAAAATGATGACGGTAAAATGGAGATTATTGACGGACAACAGCGCCTTACGACATTGATGCTGTTACTTCGAGCTTTCTATGAAAAATATGGAAGCATGAAGAACGATAAAGCTGTAAAGACCAGCAAGTTCATTGAGCAGTGCATCTGGAAAACCGATGAGTTTGGTGACCCGGACAAGTCAGCATTGAAAATCGACTCAGAAGTCGCCACCGACAAGGAAAAGGGCGAATTTCTGAATATCCTGAAAACAGGAACCGTGTCTGATTGCGAAAAGAGCAGCTACGCCAATAACTATCGCTTTTTTCAGCAAAAGATCGTAGACTTTCTGAATACTTACCCAGACTGGTTTTCCTTCTTTCCGATTCGGATCATGAACAACTGTATTTTGCTCCCGATCGAAGCAGAATCTCAGGACACCGCTTTGCGAATCTTCTCGACATTGAATGACCGCGGAAAGCCACTGTCTGATGCAGATATCTTCAAGGCGCAATTTTACAAGTATTACTCTGCCAAAGGCGAGCGAGAAGTCTTTATCCAAAAGTGGAAGGACCTCGAGGTACTGTGTGATTCTATTTTCCATCCTATTACCGGCACTCCGATGGATGAGCTTTTCACACGGTATATGTACTATGAACGTGCAAAGCAGGGCATCAAATCCTCGACAACGGAGGCACTGCGCAAATTCTATGAACGGAATGCTTACAGCTTGCTAAAAAATGACCAGACTTTTGAAAATCTGATCGATCTTGCAAATTTCTGGAATGATGTGCAGAACCAAAATGTTGAGCGCTTCTCTGACCGAATTCTTCGCAGGCTCTTTGTTCTGAACTACGCTCCCAACGGTATGTGGAACTATTTTGTTTCGGTCTATTACATAGCCAATCGGGATTCCGATGGTCTACTGAACGATGATCGTTTCTATAGCTTTCTTAACAAAATCACCGCATTCATCTGGGCATATGCCGTTACAAATCCGGGCGTAAATGCACTGCGCACTCCCATTTTTGCAGAAATGATCAACCTTGTAACCGGGCAACCTGTTCGGTTTTCTGACTATTTGTTTGATACGCAGAAATTGCAGAACGCTTTTGACAACTATACCTTCAGCAACAACCGCGCGATCACAAAGGCCATGCTGACATGGTGGGCATTCCAGAACTCCTCCCAGGAGCTCTTGTCCCTTGAAAGTGTTCTGGAGATCGAGCATATCTACGCACGCAATCGCCAGGAAAAAGAGCACTCGCTTTCCAATCCGAGAAATGTTGAAAGCCTTGGCAACAAGGTGTTGTTGGAAAAGCGCATCAATATCCGCGCTTCTGATTATCGCTTCAGCGATAAGGTCAAGTACTATACCGGTTTTGAAAACAACCGGAAGCAGAAAAAAGAGGGTACAAAAATCAAGGAGCTTACTGACCTTGCTGCGAATGCCACAGATTTTACCGAATCTGACATTGTAGAGAGAAACGCCAAAATCATCCTCAGCTTTGTCACCTTCATGCGCAACAACGATCTTCTATGTGAAGATTAAGCCCTTCTATGATCGATGCCCGTCTGGTTTTCAGGCGGGCATTTTCTTTTGCCGGAATATGGTGTTTCCACTTTTATCGTGGTACAATAGACGCAAGAATCATTTTTCAGGAAAAGCATCCTGCTATCCGATTTATAGGACACCCATTGTTGTAAAATCAGGATGTCCACCCGTCACAAAAAACAAGGAGCAACGTATGCCAAACGATAAGATCACCGCCGTAGGTGCCAATATTGCCGAAAAAGCCGCCATGATCTGGAACGTGGCCGATATGCTGCGGGGGCCGTTCAAGCCCCACGAGTACGGTCTGGTCATTCTGCCCATGACCGTGGTGAAGCGGTTCCACGACTGCCTGCTGCCCACCCATCAGGCGGTGCTGGACACCTACGAGAAGGTGAAAAAGCTGCAGGTCATCGACGGCTTTTTACAGAAAGCCTCCGGCTACCAGTTCTATAACACCAGCCGTTTCACCTTCGAGACCCTGCTGGCAGACCCGGACAACATTGAGTCCAACTTCCGGGATTACCTGTCTGGCTTCTCCGCCAACGCACAGGACGTACTGGCAAAGTTCGACTTTGACAACATCATCAAGCGGATGGTGGAGAGCAACACCCTCTACCTCGTTATCAAGGAGTTCGGCTCTGAGAAGGGCTATCTTGGCCCGGACAAGATCAGTGCCGTGGACTGCGGCTACATCTTTGAGGACCTGGTGCGGCGGTTCTCCGAAAGCTTTGGCGAGGAGGCAGGAGCCCACTTTACCAGCCGGGATATCATCTATCTGATGACCGACCTGCTGCTGTCCGAAGCCGACCTTGACACCAGCAGCATGACCGTTTACGATATGGCCATGGGCACCAGCCAGATGCTGAGCTGCATGGAAGAACGCATCCACGAGCTGAACAGCGACATTGAGGTGACCTGCTTCGGGCAGGAGTTCAACCCCTCCACCTTTGCCATCGCCAAGGCGGACATGATGATCCGGGGCGGCGACCCCAACAATATGCGGTTCGGTGACACCCTGTCGGAGGATCAGTTCCCCGGGTTCACCTTCCAGTACATCATCTCCAACCCGCCCTTCGGCATTGACTGGAAGCGAGAGCAGAAAGCGGTGGAAGCCGAAGCCGCCCGGGGCGAGATGGGGCGTTTTGCCCCCGGTCTGCCCAAGATCAGCGATGGCCAGCAGCTTTTTGTGCTGAACGGCCTTGCCAAGCTGGCAAACAAGGGCAAAATGGCGATCATCCAGAACGGCTCTCCCCTGTTCAGCGGCGACGCCGGCAGCGGACCCAGCAACATCCGGCAGTATATTCTGGAAAACGACTGGCTGGACTGCATTATCCAGCTTTCCACCGATATGTTCATGAACACCGGCATCTCCACCTACATTTGGGTGCTCAGCAAGGATAAGCCTGCCCACCGTGCAGGCAAGGTGCAGCTTATTGACGCCAGCCACTGCTTTGAGCCCCGCCGCAAGAGCATCGGCACCAAGCGCAACGACATCACCGACACCTGCCGGGAGCTGATCGTCACCGCCTACGGCGAATTTGCCAACGGCAAGGTATACGGCGACAAAAACGGCATCTACTGCGAGAGCAAGGTGTTCGAGAGCGTGGAGTTCGGCTACAACAAGATCGTGGTGGAGCGCCCCCAGCGGGACGAAGCAGGCAACGTTATCCTGAGGCGTGGCAAGCCTGTGCCGGACACCAGCCTGCGAGACACCGAAAACGTGCCGCTGGTGCAGGATATTGACGCCTACTTTGCCCGGGAAGTTCTGCCCTACGCCCCCGACGCATGGATCGACCACAGCAAGACCAAGGTGGGCTACGAGATCCCCATGACCCGCTATTTCTACGAGTATCAGGCACCGGAAGCCGTGGAGGATATCGTGGCGCGCATCACCGCACTGGAACAGGATATCTCCGCCGGGCTGGCAGAGCTATTCCATAAGGAGGGCTGACCATGGCACGGAAAATGAAAGACAGCGGCATTGAATGGATCGGGGAGATCCCGGAGGGGTGGGAGCTTATAAAAGCCAAGTATCTCTTCTCACCGCGAAATGAAAAGGGAAACTCTACTCTCGTTCTTCTTTCCCCCACGCAAAAATACGGTGTCATCCCGCAAAGTCAGTTAGATGGCGTCGTTCAAGTCAAAGAAAGTACGGATTTACGAGCTTTCAAAACAATCCATATTGGAGATTTTGTAATCAGTCTGCGTAGTTTTCAAGGTGGCTTTGAGTTTTCAAATTATGAGGGTGTCTGTTCTCCTGCATATCAGGTATTTCATGCAACCAAAGACCTCTCTAATGACTTTTTTCGGTATCTCTTCAAATCAGATGGTTTTATCAGTAAAATAAACAGTCTTACAGTCGGCATTCGTGAGGGCAAGAATATCCAGTACTGGGATTTTTCAAATATGTTACTTGCCGTTCCTCCTAAAGAGGTTCAGATTCGGTCTGCTCAATATTTGAAAACAAAATGTACTGAAATTGATACTATGCTTTCCAAAACACGTTCCAGCATTGAGGAATACAAAAAGCTCAAGCAGGCAGTTATTACGCAGGCTGTTACCAAAGGCGTGCGTGGTGAGCGGGAGATGAAGGATAGCGGGATTGAGTGGATTGGGGAGATTCCGTGGGAGTGGGATGTCACCAAAATCGGAAGAATTGGCCAAACTTCCAGCGGCGCAACTCCATTGAGAAGCAAAGAAACTTCTTTTTTTGATGATGCAACTATCCGATGGGTTCGTACTCTTGATTTGAACGATGGGCTGGTTTATGATAGCTCTGAAAAAATAACCGAACTCGCTTTATCCATGTCTGCCTGTTCCATTATGCCAACAGGAACGGTTTGTGTTGCCATGTATGGTGGTGCAGGGACTATCGGAAAATGTGGTTTGCTGATGACACCCTGCGCAACAAATCAAGCAGTTTGCTCAATCATCTGCAATTCCAATATTATTCTTCCAAAGTTCTTATTAAGCCAGTTACTTGCATTAAAGCCTTATTGGATGAAATACGCTGTTGGAACACGCAAAGACCCAAATATCAGTCAGGATATTGTTGCCCGAATGAAAGTTCTAATTCCGCCTTTGAGTGAACAAAAAGAAATCGCCGCCTACCTTGATGCCAAGTGTGCCGAGATTGACGGGCTGATTGCAAAAAAGGAGCAACTGGTAAAAGAGCTGGAAAGCTATAAGAAAAGTTTGATTTATGAGGTTGTAACCGGGAAGAGAGAGGTGTAGAATGGAGGTAGTTTCTAATGTTCTTATTCCTATATTGTCTAGTATTATCGGTGGTTTATTCACTTTCGGTGGCGTGTGGTTGACCATTAAGCGTGAGCAAAGGAAAGACCAAAATAACTATTTAGAGAGCATCAAACCTTACTTAGTCGTGCAGCATTTAGTTGACCTTTCTAAAAATGAAATTCAGAATATTAAAACACTTTCTATTCCGAATGATTCTGCTGCACCCTCTCCTTCATTAACCCGAACTTCCGTTGTTTATCATTGGGAAAATTTAGTTATCACCAATGTAAGCCATAGTACTGGTATTTTTGCTTATGTAAAAGTCAACAACTTTCCCTATGCTTTTTCAACAAAATCTCCTATTAAGCCTTTTGAAACTTTTCAGATTATTGGCAATCTTGTCTCGATTTTTATATTTTCTTCTATTGAATCTATCTCACTTGGCGTTTACGATAGCAACTTTAATTTGTATGAATACCCTTTGCACTTCCGAATTGAGGAGTACAGGGGCGACCCAAACCCAAAACTCTCCTGCAAAGAAAAAGTAATAAAAATTGATGCTATCGATTGCAAAAGCTCTCGTTTAACTTACAAGGATGTGTAGTCATGAAAAAGAAGCGGCGTCTGACACCTTATATTGCAATGGTCATTGCACTCATTTTTCTGCTCATTTACCTTTTTATCGACTATTCTAATTTTCCAACAACAATTGGAATGGATATTTCAAGATTTAATATGGATTTTCTGGGGATTGTCTTAAATGCTACAACCGCTGTTGTCGTATTTATGCTCGGTTATTATTTCGTAGAACAATGGAATTTGAAAAGACTTGCAAATCAAAAATCTATTGCCGAATCCCTCTTGCTTTCGATTTATAAAGAGTGCTTATCATCTATAGAATTGCTCGATGATCCGCTTACTGCCAAACGACTTTTCGAGCAAACGGATGGTAATAAAAGATATAATATTCTTGATGACCCTAGCCCTCACATGAAATTTGCAAAAATCCCTTTTATGAGTGAGTCCTCTCTCTTAGAATGTTTTCGAGAAGGACTCTTAGATAAAAATTGTTTTGACACCTATCAGTCTATTAAGCACAATTTCAACAGTTATGTTTGTGTCCGTGTTATATTTTTCGACCATCCAGAAAAATTCGATTGTATAAGAGAAACTGTATTAAACTCTTTGCATCATCAAATTTCTTTGTATGAAAATAACCCCGCAACATTTCAAAAGGAGGTCTAACCATGCCCCTCAACACCACCGAAAAGCAGTTTGAATCGGACATTGCGGCGGCGCTGCTCTCCCCTGCCGGGGGCTACACCCGAAACGGGGATTGCTACGACCCCAAGCTGGGGCTGTTTGTGGATACCCTGATCCGCTTTGTGCAAACCACCCAGCCCAACGAGTGGGCATTTTTTGAAAAGCAGAACCCGGTAAACCCGGTGCGGAAGTTCTGCACGGCCTTTAACAATGCCTGCGATGCGGACGGGCTGCTTTCGGTGCTGCGATACGGGTTCAAGCACCGGGGACGGCGGTTCCGGGTGTGCTATTTTCAGCCGGAATCCGCGCTGAACCAGAAGGACGCCCAGCGCTACGCCCAAAACGAGATCACCTGCAACCGGCAGTGGTTCTACTCCGACACCACCCACAACTCGGTGGACATGGTGCTGGCGGTAAACGGCATCCCGGTGTTCGCCTTTGAGCTGAAGAACCAGTTCACCGGGCAGACCGTGGAGAACGCCAAGCAGCAGTGGATGCACGACCGGGACCCGCGGGAGGTGTGTTTCCAGTTCAATAAGCGCATTCTGGGCTACTTTTGCGTAGACCTGACCGAGGTGTGGATGGCCACCCGGCTGGCAGGCAAGGACACCCGCTTTCTGCCCTTCAATCAGGGCTCCAACGGTGCCGGGCGGGACGGCGGTGCAGGCAATCCGCCCAACCCCAGCGGCTACCTTACCGCCTACCTCTGGGAAGAAGTGTTCCAGAAGGACAGCATGATGGACATCCTGCAAAAGTTCATGAGCCTGCAGGACGGCAAGACCCTGATCTTTCCCCGGTACCATCAGCTGGACGTGGTGCGCAAGCTGGTGGCAGATGTGCGGCAGAAGGGTGCCGGGCAGCACTATCTCATCCAGCACAGCGCCGGGTCGGGCAAGTCCAACTCCATTGCATGGACGGCGTACCGGCTGGCTTCCCTGTTCAACACCGAGAACAAGCCGGTGTTTGCCAGCGTCATCGTGGTGACTGACCGCACCGTGCTGGACGCACAGCTGCAGGAGACCATCTCCGGCTTTGACCATACGCTGGGTGCAGTGGAGGCCATCGGCGAGGACAAAAACTCCGGCGACCTGCGGGATGCCATCAACAACGGCGCACGCATCATCATCACCACGCTGCAAAAGTTCCCGGTCATCTACACTGAGGTGAACAAGACCGCCGGGAAAAACTATGCCGTCATCATCGACGAAGCGCACTCCTCCCAGACCGGCACTTCTGCTTTGAAGCTGAAAGCAGCCCTTGCCGACACCGAGGATGCGCTGCAGGAATATGCCGAGCTGGAAGGCAAAGCGGAGGACGAGATCGATCCGGAGGATGCGCTGGTGAAGGAACTGACCTCCCACGGGCGGCACAAGAACCTGTCCTTCTTTGCCTTTACCGCCACCCCAAAAGCCGCCACGCTGGAACTGTTCGGCACCGAGTACCCGGACGGCAGCCACCACCCTTTCCACATTTACAGTATGCGGCAGGCTATTGAAGAAGGGTTCATTCTGGATGTGCTGCAAAACTACATGACCTATTCCACCTGCTTCAAGATCGCCAAGACCATTCCGGACAACCCCGACCTGCCCGCCAGCCGAGCGGCAAAGCTTATCCGCAAGTATGAGGAACTGCATCCCTACAACATCAGCCAGAAGGCAAAGATCATTGTAGAGACCTTCCGGGAGACCACCAGCCATAAGATCGGCGGGCGGGGCAAGATGATGGTGGTCACCTCCTCCCGGCTGGCGGCGGTGCGGTACTTCCACGAGGTCAAGCGCTACATTGCGGAGCAGGGTTATGACGATGTGCAGATCTTAGCGGCGTTTTCCGGTGCCGTACCGGACGGCGGCGTGGAGTACACGGAGCAGTCTTTGAATGTCCGCGCTGACGGCAGCCACATTGCGGAGAGCCAGACCAAAAAGGAGTTCCACAACAGCTTCAATGTGCTCATCGTGGCTGAAAAATACCAGACCGGCTTTGACGAACCGCTGCTCCACACCATGATCGTGGACAAAAAACTGAAGGGTGTCAAGGCGGTGCAGACCCTCTCCCGGCTGAACCGTACCTGCCCCGGCAAAACCGACACCTTTGTGCTGGATTTTGTGAACAAGGCAGAGGACATCCGGGAGGCCTTCCAGCCGTTTTATCAGGAAACCTTTCTGGAGCAGGAGGTCAACACCGACCTCATTTACAAGACCCAGAAGGAGCTGCGGAGCTTTGCCGTTTATTCCGATGCAGACGTGGAAGCCTTTGCCAAGGAGTATTTCCGCAGCACCAAGCAGGATAAAAACGCCGTGGGCCGCATGAGCAGCGTCTTGAAGCCGGTGGCAGACCGCTACAACCAGAAAACGCAGACCGAGCGGTACCAGTTCCGCCGCCTGCTGCGCAGCCTTGTCAAGTGGTACGGCTACGTTTCACAGGTGGCACGGATGTTCGATGAAGAGCTGCACAAGGAGAACGTATTCTGCGCTTACCTGCTCAAGCTGCTGCCGCCGGACGAGGTCTCTCCGCTGGACTTGGAGGGCAAATTGCAGCTGGAGTATTACAAGCTACAAAAGACCTTTGCCGGTGCTATTGAGCTGGAACACGCAAAGGGCGTCTACGAGCCGGTCACCCAGAAGGGTGCTCTCGGCCACGACCCCAAGGAGCCGCTGGACGAGATCATTTTGAAGATCAACGAGAAGTTCAAGGGTGAGTTCACCAATGCCGACCGGGTGCTGCTTACCGCCCTGCATGACCGTCTGCTGGCTGACCCGAAGCTGGCAAAACTGGCGCGCGGCTCCGACCCGCAGATCTTTACCGAGAGCATCTTCCCCAAAGCCTTTGACACTGCCGCACAGGACAGCTATCTTGAAGCGCAGGACACCTTCTCTTCCCTGTTTGAGGACACCAGCAAGTATAAGGCTATTATGTCGGCATTGGCAGAGTGGCTGTATGGGGAATTCCGCAAGAAGTAAAACAGTTTTCCCTTTTTATTTGCTTAAAACAGCCTGCATCCACCGGATGCAGTTCAGGGGTTTGGGTGTTCCCCAACAAGCGTTTTGCAACGCAAATGGTGTTTGTATAGACAGACACATTGCTTGCAGATGCAGACGTTGTATATACGTCTGCCCTGCTTGCGAGCGCTATGAAGCCTCTCAACGCGACTTCCAAATTTGAAAATTATTTTGCAATCAGGACCGTCCGTTTTCAAGTTCAACTTGAAGCGGGCGGTTATTTTTCTGCACAAAAATTTTCGAGTTTGCAACCGCAGCAAACAGGGCGAGTTGGTACCGCCTCGCAATTTTTGAATCAGATTTTTCAAATCCAACTTCAAAAACGCTTGTTGAGCTTCGCCCAAACCCGATATTCAGCACAAAATTGCGCTGGCTACACGTTTCCGCTGATACCGAATAAGCAAATTTTCTTGGAGAAAAATTTGTTCTATTAAAATCGGCGTTGATTCATTCAATATTGCATCAAACCGGAACTATTACTTCCGGTTTTGAAGGCAAAAAGCGGAAGTATCACTTCCTAAAAAATCGAGCAATTTTATGGTATGCTCTATCCAGAGCCGTTCACAAGAACCGGACCTCCCAAGTCCGGTTTTCTCCCTCAAAACCGGACCTGTCAGGTCCTAAAAAATTTTTTGAAAGTGTGATAAGCTACCAGCAAGACACCAATTGAACCTTGAAAACCACATGACCGTCTGCATGGGATACCCGGCCATGACCCTGAGAAGGAGAGCCGGAAAACGCCGCCGAGAGGGGGCAGGAAAGCCATGCAGGGAGAACGGCATTCCAAATTTGAAATTACGATGATACGCAAAACCGGAACCAGTAGTTCCGATTTCACCTTGAAATTTACTTCGTATTTTTTAAAAACCGGAACTACCAGTTCCTAAAAATAAAATTTACGATGTGATACAATTTTTTCAATGGTTTGCAGCAGAAAACCGGAAGCACTACTTCCGCTTTTTACAACCAAAAACCGGAGGTACGACCTCCTAAAAAATCTTCTATGAATGTGTTAGTCTAATTTCAGAGCCTTCATCGAACCTTGAAAACAGGATGACCGTCTGCATGGGATACCCGGCGAAGACCCCGCAAGGGAGAGCCGGAAAACGCCGCTGGAAAGGGACAGGAACGCCATGCAGAGAGAACGGCGTAAGAATAATGATATTCTATTTCATTTCAGAAAGGATGATTTGCCTATGACAAAACTGAGCCAACTTAAAATTGACCCAGAGTTCCAGCGTCAGATCAATCCTCCAACATTTGAAGAAAAACACCAACTGGAAATGAACATCCTCAAAGAAGAATGTGTGCTGAATCCGATCATCACGTGGAACGGCTACATTGTTGACGGACACACGCGCTATCAAGTCTTTCAAAAGTATCCGTTCATTCCATTTGAAGTCATCGAAAAAGAATTTTCCAGCCGCTATGAAGCACTTGTATGGATCTGTAAAAATCAGCTTGGGCGGCGAAACCTGACCCCAGAACAGAAAAAGTTTCTGATCGGAAAGCAGGCAGAAGCGGAAAAGCAAATCAAATCGTTTCACGGCAATCAGTATACTTTGGCATCTGAAAGTGGTCTGGTTCAAAATGAACCAGACCGCACAAAGCACGGTT
>OGKF01001379.1_pt1 | contig 11017 bp, 9 predicted proteins | sample 1572391 | NCBI WGS metagenome assembly OGKF01 (sample SAMEA2582095, study PRJEB24529) | metagenome | biome: Human gut stool | place: China | collected 2011
GTTACGACATATGCCAGAAACGAAGCGGAAATCCGCAGGGACGGTGTCACCTGAAACGATACAAAGTACGCTAAAACCGTATGCAGTGCAATCAGCAGTGCAGCTGTTACCAGTGACCTGACATTTTTGAATTCCTGTGAAGAATCCTTGAAGTTTTGTAAAAATGTTGTCATAAAAAATACCTCCTTTGCAGTAGCCTTCGCTCTACATAAAGAGGTACACGATGTATATATGTATATTTATGTAGCAGCGGGATGCGGATTGTGCACCGCAAGATCTTTCTTTTCGTCCGGATGACAACTCCCTGTTCATCCGGCACTTAACGCGCACAGTCCTACTCTGCTTCTTATGTTTTATTTTTATTGCTCTCGCAATAACACGTATTATATACACATATTTTACTGTTGTAAAGCCCTAAATTCATTTTTTTACAGAATACCACGACAAAGCTGCCATCGTGCCGACTATAACTTTGCAACTCGCTGTACTGCCGGAAGCCGGTAACGCGTGGCAAAACTGATAAACTGTCCCAGTGAATTTTCCGTTTTATACATATCCAGAATCTTCTTCATAAACGCAACCGTGCGCTTTTTATACTTCATATTCTCAATGACGTAGACTGCCGCCGCATCCTGATAACCGGTTGCAAACTGTCTGGCATACCGTGCAAATTTGTGTTTGTTTAAGCCTTCGATTTCATCAAAATGTTCTAAAATCTCCAGTGCTTCCACCACTCTTGTATTCTCATAGTTTAATACAATCGTTGTTCTTTTCACATGAATATTGCCGATATTTGCCGTCTGCTTCGTCATTTTATTGGAATAGAGTTCGACAACATCACTTTTTTCTTCCGTGATTCCATACTTGTGATACAAATGATACCCGATGTACATTCCATTGTCGTTATTCTCTCCGAAGTAGTAATTTAACACGGCTTCCTGTGCTTCCTTTGGCGAGCCGGCTTTGACATACATGCCCTTTGCGGCACGCAGTAAAATCCCGTCTGTCACCAGCCGCTCCATTGCCTTAAAGAATGCCGCCTGCGACATCTTATAAAACTGCTTCTCATACAGTCCGTTAAGGTTTAAAACTGTCCCCGGCTCTATCGTATCTAAATATGCAATGATTTTATCCCTGTACTTCATCGGTTATTCAACTTCTTCAATATCCAGCTTGTCGTCTGCTTCGCCATCTTCTGATGGCTGTAACGCTTCTTTCTCTGCTGCAGCTTCCTGTTTGTCTTCATCTACAAAAATATCTTCATCAGTATCTTCAAAATCATCGTCATCATCCATATAGAAGTTCACAGGAATAATCTCGATACTGCTGCCAACCGCCTTACCGATGACATATACCGTATGGATTCCTTCCTCGTCGACGTTATCCACAAGATTTTTCACACTGCTGACGCTCTTTTCAATATCACATGCCACATTCACACCTTCCGGCAGAATAATTGTGAGTGTACTTGCCGTACTGTTAAAGTTAATATAAACGTCTTTTTCAAAAACTGCCAGGCCTAAATCAAGCACTGCCTTTGCACCGACGGTCTTGATTTCACAGCCTGAAAATTCTTCATCTTCTACTTCTACAACTTTCTTTTCAAAAATAGCATTGTACTTTTTAACTTCTGCATCTACGCTTTCATTTTCCTCTTTTGTAAAGGCTTCCTTTACGGTCTTGTACTTATCGTAAGCAACTTTTCCGGCAACTGCTGCCGCACCGATTCCCACTAATGTCTTTGCAAATTTTTTTGCCATAATCATACCTCATTTCTGCCGTTTTCCGGCGGTTTTCCATGATGAATATCCGGTTTTTCTACTCTTTAGTATATAACATTTTCCGGTGAAAAATCAACGGGAATACGCACATCCGCAATAATTCTGACGGTACAGACCATACTCTTTTGACAGCTCAATGGAGCGCTTATAGCCCTCTTTCTTTTTAAAGTCCGACAGCAGATACGGCACGCCATATTCTTCTCCGAGCCGCAGTCCGATTTCATTGAGTTTCACACTGTTTTTTAACGGACTGATAGTAAGCGTGGTTGTAAAATAGTCATATCCTTTTTCTGCCGCCAGCTGCGCCGTCTTTTTTAGGCGCAGCTCATAGCACAAAAAGCACCGCTCGCCGCCCTCCTTACACTGTTCGTATCCTTTCACCGTATCAAAAAAGACCCTTGGCTCATAATCACCTTCGACAAAATCAACCGGATACTTTGCCGGAAATTCTTTGATAAAACGCTGCTGTTCGAGAACACGCTTGCGATATTCTTCCTCCGCAGAGATATTCGGATTGTAATAAAACACCGTAATCTGAAAATACCGTGAAAGATATTCAATCACATAACTGCTGCACGGTGCACAACAGCTGTGCAGTAAAAGATGTTTTACGTCCTGTTGCTGTAATTCCTGTAACTTTTTTTCCAGTTCTTTCTGAAAATTTCTGTTTTCAAATGGGACTGCCATTTCTTACTCCGTTCTTTTCCCCTCTGCCCTATGCATTTACGATTTCTTTTAATGCGGCATACAGTGCCTGCATCTGCGCATCGGTTCCGATGGAAATTCTTAAATAATTGTCAATCCGCGGCTTGTTAAAATAGCGCACATAAATATTTCTTTTCTTTAATTCTTCAAAAATCGTCTTTGCCGGTACGCTCTGATGTGTTGCAAAAATGAAGTTTGCCGTAGAATCGGGGAAAGTAAAACCAAGTGCCATAAGCTGCTTTTTCGCTTCTTCTCTTGTATTTTTAATTTTTTCCACACATTCTTTAAAATAAGCGTCATCTTCCACTGCCGCCACACCGTATGCCAGTGTCGGCGCATTCATTGTATAAGAGTTAAATGAAAACTTCACATCATTTAATGCTTTGATTAAATCCTTATTACCAAATGCATAGCCGATTCGCATACCTGCCATGGAACGGGATTTTGAAAATGTCTGTACAACCAGCAGGTTGTCGTATTTATGAACCAGTTCTCTTGCAGACCTGCCGTCAAAATCAATATACGCTTCATCCACAATGACAACTACATCCTGATTGTGACGGATAATTTCTTCGACTTTTTCCAAATCCATATGCAGGGCTGTCGGTGCATTCGGATTCGGGAAAATCACACCGCCGTTTTCCTTAAAATAATCCTCCGGCACAATCTCAAACTTGTCGTTTAACGCCGGTGTTTCATACGGAATCCGGTACAAATCCGCCCATACACTGTAAAATGAATACGAAATATCCGGGAATAATATCGGCTTTTCAGAGTTAAAAAAGGTCATGAAGCACATGGCAAGCACATCATCCGAACCGACACCGGTAAACACCTCATTATCATCCATGCCGTAATACTGTGCAATTGAATGAACCAGTGCAGAACACTCCGGGTCCGGGTATAATCTTAACTTATCCATATCAAATGCTTTTGCTGCCTCATATGCCTTTGGTGCAGGCGGATACGGATTCTCATTCGTATTTAACTTAATGACATTATCCACCTTTGGCTGTTCGCCCGGTACATATGGTTCTACTCTCCTAATGTTCTTTTCCCATGCTCTCATCGCTGATACTTTCCTCCAATGCTCATTTTTCATCATTATACTGCAAATTCCTAAACACTGCAATCTGAAATGCCTTATAATAAATGGTTTCATAACGGTCGTTATTTAAATAATCATCCACATTAAAATCCGTACTGCCTGTGCGCAGATCCAGCGCAATGTACTCTGTGGTTTTATCAGTGTAATACAATTCATAAAGAATATCCCTGTCGGAGAGCGCCGGACACAAAAAGGTGGTTGCCGTCACACTTGCCTTTTTGGGAATCAGGGACAGTGCTTCGTTAAAATTGGCATAAACCTCCTGATTATATGCCGAATTGTAGCGCTCTATAACCGAGCTTCTCTGATATACCGTTGCCCCGAAAAAAAGCAGACATGCCGCCGCAAGCATCGGCACGGCACGCACGCGCAGCTCCCGTCTTAATTCCGAAAGATTGACTACTGCCAGATAAAACAGCAGTGTGCCCGAACCGAATGCATACTGAAAATAAATGCTGTGAAAATACGTGTAATCCGACATTAAATTAAACAAAATGTAGGGTACTGTTAAAATATAGCGGGACCATTTTTTGGACATCAGCGGTAAAAACAGCAGTGTGCCCATTGTCTGCATGATAAATTCAAGCTTTTCCTGTGAAAGTACCTGTGTCACCAGATACGCCGGGTCTGCAAGCACGGTGCGGATCATGCCAGACATACTGCCGCTGTCCCCGTACACCATATTGTCAAAGCGGTATGTCATGACACCGTCCCCGATGACCGACAAAAGCACCGTTGTAAAAATAAAATACAGCAGACTTGCCGCAAGCATGATACTGTGGCGCTTCCAGCCTGTCTTTTTCTTGACAAACAGCATGTAAACAAGAATACACACCGCATACACCGCCGCATCTTCTTTTACCCCCAGCAGTAAGATCAGACTGATGATACTGCCCTTTAAATTTTCCTTTTCCAGAAAATACAAAAACAACAATATAAACAGCGGCAGGAACAGATTCTCATGGATATCGTAAAAACAACCGCCGCTCATTACCGGATAGAGGCAGTATGCAATCACTGTCAATGCGGATTCCATGCGGGTTAAGCCGTGATTTTTACAAATGCCGAGCAGAGGCACAATCCCAAGTGCAATCACCACTGCCTGCATGACCTGTAATGTCACTGCCTTTGAATACAGTGCATAAAACGGCAGAAGCAGATAAAAATCCGGCGAGATATGCACACACAGATGCGATAACAGGTGGTCACGCTCACTGGTTGTATTCATCGTAAATGTTGTCTTCATATAGTGAAACATCTGTGAGAACAGCCCGCAGTCAAAATTCGGTGCTTCATAGGCAAGCACCCGCAATGCTGTACAGCCACCCGTAAACAACACAAAAAGAACACCGGATACAATACAAATGATGTGCAGACCCCTTCTGCCGGACAGTTCGCCTTTTTTCTGCGTATTGACTTGCGATGTTCCCGCCTGAGTCGCCGTTCCGGCTGTGTTATCCATATCGATATCTGTACAGGCTTCCGGGTCAAACGCATAAGAAAACGTAAATGTCAGCAACAGCACCATCCCGGTACAAAACCAGACATCCGGTGTCTGAATAACTGCGGTGACTGCATACAGCACCGTTACCAGTACCAGCAGCATTTTTTCTGTCCGGATATTTTTTATTTTCTCAAACAAGATATGCAATACGGCAAACAAAACGGCAATCGTCAGTATATGTAAAGCAACCGGCACTTCACCTACATACGATAAGGTACTCATCTTCTTTTTTGCCGTCACCGCAATCCATACTGCCTCTATAAGACAGACAAAACACCACGCCATAATAAATCTTATGACGCAGTGTTTTAAATTAAAATTCTTTCTGAAATTCTTCATGGTATTCATCATTTTTTACACCGTGGCATATCTGCCCCGCTACTCCTTAGATATTACTGATAAAATCTCCAAGAAACATCAGTGCCGCACCGGTATCTGCCTGTTCTGCCGTACACTGTGCAAAACTAAAATACGAACCGTCCGTATCAAATGAATACTTTTCAACCAGCATTCTGCGGATTTTATCCTGATACGGTACCAGATATTTTGCAACCGGACCGCCGACAACAACATTTCCATCACACATAATATACAGGTTGTTAATGCCTGTTGTCAAATCATCTAAATATTCCTCGAATACCTTGATAAAACGCGGATTTTCCTGCTGTAACTGGCTGAAAAATTCATCCAGCGTACAATCCTGCTCCGTTGAAAGCCGTCTTGCTGACACATATGCTTCAAAACAGCCTTCTTTTCCACAAAAACACTTTCTGCCATGTGGATGAATCGTCATATGTCCGAACTCGCCATAACGGTTATGCACACCGGTCTGTAATTTTTCTTTATCGATATATGCCCCGCCAACACCTGTATTTAACATGACGTACAGCTTTGCATCAGACTGACCCGATGCCGCAGAACGGTTAAAATCCTCCACATTATTCATCGTCAGATTCTCAAATTTTCTGTCAAACCAGAATTCCGCATACGCATTTGCCCTTGTAATATTGGTTGCACGGTAGGTATAAGGAATTGCTTTGGTAAGCTCCGCTATCGGATAATTGCGGATTCCCATGGTCGGGGAGAACACCAGTGTCTTATTGTCATTATCAAAAATACCGGGAATTGTGATTCCCACACCCAAAACATCTTCGTCTGCGACATTGTTGCGGGAAATCACATCTTTTACAAGCTGCGCAATACTCTCACTGTAAACGGCATCTTCCGTAAAAGAAATGCTCTTTTTTTCCGAAAAGACAATCTCCCCTTTTAAATCGACAAGGGACACTTTAATGCCGGCATCTGAAAGATTGACACTGACCGCACACTTTGACATCCCGTTTACCGTAATTGCCTGTGCCTTTCTACCGCCTGTTGATTCAAAATTCCCCACAAAGTCAATCAGATTTTTCTCTAATAAAAGCTTTAAATTCTGATTAACCGTAGGCAGGGATAACTGTAAAATATCCGCTATCTCCTGTCTTGAAATCTTATCCGCATAATGAATCAGCCGGAATATTCGGTTTTTATTGAAACGTTTTACGTCCGTTGTTGTGATTTTTTCCGTTGTAATCATACTTCCTCCATGCCGCAGACGGCGTTTATCTGTATCTCTTTAATCCTCAAATTTGCAGGCATTTTAATGCCGGAAGAATCGCGAGCCAAATGGACATTTGGCTCTGCGATAAAAGCGACTTTGTGACGCCTGCGGCACAAAGTGCTGTGTGAAGAATCTTACATTTAAGGATTCTTCACACTATTCACCAAAAACTGCTTTATAATCATTCTGGAATTTTACAATACCCGCATCAGTCAGCGGATGGTGAATCATCTGTTCAATAACCTTGTACGGTACGGTCGCAATGTCCGCACCTGCGAGTGCACAGTCTGTAATATGGATTGGATTTCTGACACTTGCACAGATGATTTCTGTCTTAATGTCATAATTGCTGAAAATGTCTACAATCGTCTGAATTAAGTCAATCCCCGGCTGTGAAATATCGTCTAATCTGCCAAGAAACGGCGATACGTAAGCCGCACCCGCTCTTGCTGCAAGCAGTGCCTGATTGGCTGAAAAGATTAAAGTGACATTGACCTTGATGCCTTCGCCTGATAATACTTTGGTTGCCTTTAAGCCCTCTGCCGTCATCGGAATTTTAACAACCATATTCGGATGGATTGCGGCAATCTCCCTGCCCTCTGCAATCATGCCTTCGGCATCGGTTGTCGTGGCTTTGACTTCCCCGCTGATTGGTCCGTCTACGATAGATGCAATCTCCTGAATGACTTCTTTAAAATCCCGTCCTTCTTTTGCAATCAGTGACGGATTCGTCGTCACCCCGCAAATCACCCCTAAATCATTCGCCTTTTTAATATCCTCTACATTCGCTGTATCAATAAAAAACTTCATACTCTCCTCGATTCTAAACTAAAATGAACTCTGTGCTATACTATCAAACACCGGTTTTAATGCCGGGTATATCTGCTGAAACTGACGATACTTTTCTTCGTAGCGTGCCGCAATTTCTGCATCGGGTTCAATCGTATCCACAACGTGGACAATCTGTCCTGCCGCCGCTTCTACCGTTTCATAAGCACCCGTGCCGACTGCCGCAAGCATTGCCGCACCAAGGGACGGTCCTTCTTCTTTATCCAGTACACATACCCTTATATTTAAAATATTGGCAATCATCTTGCGCCACAGCGGACTTTTTGCACCGCCGCCGCAGATTTTGGTTTCGGTAATCTTCATACCTAAGCTTTTTGCCACTTCAAAGGAATCCCGGATTGCAAATGCAACACCCTCTAAAACAGCCTGTGTCATATCGGTTCTTGTCGTGTCCATCGTCATGCCTGTAAACGTTGCCCGTGCCAGCGGATTGTTGTGCGGAGAACGTTCACCCATCAGATATGGCAGATAAAAAACATGATTGCTGCCAAGCATCTCATCGGTAATGCCTTCCTGCTCCTTTGCATAGTCACCTGTACCTATTATATCATCAAGCCACCATTTATTACAAGAGGCAGCACTCAACATACATCCCATTAAATGATAATGACCGTCTGCATGGGCAAATGCATGAAGGGCATTATTTGCATCAACGCCAAATGTCATGCTTGAAATAAAAATTGTACCGCTTGTACCCAGTGAAATGTTACAGCTTCCGTCACCGACCGTTCCCGTGCCGACTGCTGCCGCCGCATTGTCCCCGGCTCCCGCAATGACTGCCGTATCTGTTGTAAGCCCCAGTTTTTCTGCTGCTTCCTCTGTCAGATGTCCGATACATTCATAGCTTTCAAAAACTCTTGCCATACAGTCTTTTGAAATACCGCATATTTCTAACATTTCCTCAGACCAGCAGCGGTTTTTTACATCAAATAAAAGCATCCCGGATGCATCCGATACATCGGTTGCGTGTACACCGGAAAAACGGTATGCCAGATAATCCTTTGGCAGCATGATTTTACGGATTTTTTGGAAATTTTCCGGTTCATTTTCCCGTACCCACAAAATCTTCGGTGCCGTAAATCCCGCAAATGCGATGTTTGCCGTGTACTCTGTCAGCTTTCCTTTGCCGATTGTATTGTTTAAATATTCACATTCTTTTGTCGTTCTGCCGTCATTCCAAAGGATTGCCGGGCGAATCACCTTATCATTTTCATCTAAAATTACCAGTCCGTGCATCTGTCCGCCAAAACTGATACCTGCCACTTCTTCTTTCTTTATGCCCACTGTCAGTTCACGGATTCCCGCAACCGACTGTTCATACCAGTCATACGGATTCTGTTCTGACCAGCCGGGCTTTGGAAACGAAATCGGATATTCTTTTGAAACCGTTTTTACAACCGTCCCCTGTTTATCCATAAGCAGAAGCTTTACAGAAGAAGTCCCTAAGTCCACACCAATATAATACATATTTTTCTCCATTCCACAGGCATTTTTATCTGCGCCGGTTCATGCGCCTGCGGCATAAACCGGCCGTATATTTTTATCTATGGTATCTTACCCAAACGGATTTTCCGTCTTATAAAGCATGCCCTTTGGCTGGTTAAATCCGATATCCTCGATACCAATATACTTAAATACTTCAAAAATGGCTTTTCCAAAATGTCCGAATGCAACCGCACCGTGATGCGGGAAGTTCTTTTCGATTAATACGTGTCTGTAGAATCTGCCCATTTCAGGAATTGCAAAAATACCGATTGCACCAAAAGACCTTGTTGCTACCGGAAGGACTTCGCCCTGTGCGATGTAAGCACGGATACCGCCTTCTGCCGTTCCCTGTAATCTGTAGAATGTAATGTCGCCCGGAACAATATCCCCTTCTAATGTACCGTTTGTTACTTCTTCCGGCAGGGAGCGTGCCATAATCATCTGATTGCGCATTTCATGGAAGGACAGCTTGCATGCCGCCGTATTGCCGCAGTGGAAGCCCATAAACGTATCCTTTTGTGTATAATCAAACTTTCCTTTGATATCTTCGTTATAAATGTCTGCTGGTACGGAATTGTTAATATCTAACAGTGTTACAACGTCTTTGCTTACCGTGTAGCCGATAAATTCGCTTAATGCGCCGTAAATATCAACTTCGCATGAAACCGGGATTCCCATAGCTGTCAGTCTTGAATTGACATAACACGGTACAAAACCAAACTGTGTCTGGAATGCCGGCCAGCATTTTCCTGCAATTGCAACAAATTCCCTGGAGCCTTTATGCGCTTCTACCCAGTCAAGCAGTGTCAGTTCATACTGTGCAAGCTTATTTAAAATCTCCGGCTTTTTGTTGCCTGTGCCGAGTTCTTCTTCCATGCTCTTTACAACTGCCGGGATTCTCTCATCACCTGCGTGCTTGTGGAAGCTTTCAAATAAATCCAGTTCTGAATTTTCTTCGATTTCAACACCTAAGTTGTAGAGCTGCTTAATCGGTGCGTTGCAGGCAAGGAAATTGGTCGGACGCGGACCGAAGGTAATAATCTTTAAGTGATTGAGTCCATATACTGCACGTGCCACCGGTAAAAATTCATGAATCATGTCTGCACATTCTTCTGCGGTTCCGACCGGATATTCCGGTATGTAAGCGCCGACATTACGCAGTTTTAAGTTGTAGCTTGCATTTAACATACCGCAGTATGCATCACCTCTACCCTGTACAAGCCCGCCGTCTGCGGAGGTTTCCTCGGCTGCCGCAACAAACATTTTCGGTCCTTCAAAATACTTTGCAAGCATGGTTTCTGAAATTTCCGGTCCGAAGTTGCCAAGGTATACACAGAGTGCATTACCGCCTGCCTTTTTAATATCTTCTAATGCCTGTACCATGTGAATCTCACTCTCCACGATACAGACTGGACATTCATAAATGTCCTCAGGATCATATTTTTCTTTATATGCTTTTATCAATGCTTCTCTTCTTGTAACTGATAAACTTTCTGGGAAGCAGTCACGACTGACTGCTACGATCCCGATTTTTGTTTTTGGCATATTATTCATACTGTTTTCCTCCTTTAATACATCAACTAATACATCAACCAAATATAACTATCTACTTTTCATTCCCTTGCGCAAGACGCTTCTCACGAATTGATTTAAATACACTCTGTAAAATTACGAAGAAGCAAAGAAGTAATGCAATCACGATTCTTGTCCACCAGGATGATAATGTTCCCTGGAATGTAATGATCGTTTCAATGATACCCTTGATCAGTGATCCAAATAGTGATCCTACGACAGTTCCAACACCTCCTGTTAAAAGTGTTCCACCAATAACTGCTGCTGCGATCGCATCCATCTCAAATCCTCTGGCCTGCTCTACGAATCCACCACAAGAGTTTAAGCAGAAAGCAAATCCAGCTAATGATGCTAAAAATCCATTTAACACATAAACTTTTAATTTTGTAACTTTAGGATTTAATCCCATTAAT
>OGKF01001382.1_pt1 | contig 11000 bp, 6 predicted proteins | sample 1572391 | NCBI WGS metagenome assembly OGKF01 (sample SAMEA2582095, study PRJEB24529) | metagenome | biome: Human gut stool | place: China | collected 2011
GTACAGGGTTCTTCCGGTCTGTCCCGCCCCTGCGATTCATCACTGAAGCTGGCAAATCTGCTTAAATGCTCATGCTCGTATTTTTCCTGTTCTTCCCTGATATTCATTCAAAGCCTCCTATCCGGTAAACAGTCCATCCTGTTAAAAGCGCCTATACTTTATATATTCTGCAAAGAATCTGATTTTCCTTTAATTTTTCTTAATAAAATTTCAGCACTGATGCAATCCGGACATCTTACAGTACAGCTTTAATCCTGACATTTCTGTTATTTTATTCAGGCGTTGCAAATGCTCCGGCTCCACCTGCCAAAAGGCAGACAATCAGTGCCTTTACAAGTGCTGTCATATCCATATCTGCCCCTTTTGTAAGAATAAAGGCGGCAGCCGTCAGCACGGTAAAATATAAAATACCAAAGCCCATGCCCCACAACATTCTTCTGCTTTTCTGTGCTTTTGCTAAAATATAGCCGCCGGCAAAGCATGAAAGAGCATAAATAATAACGACAGCTGCCATTACCTGCCAGTCTGACAAATGCAGACGATACAGCCCGAAGGCCGTTAACAGAAGCAAAACTGCCGTTATTACATATGCTATAATCAATGTTTTTACAAGTTGAAATCCTTTTACTGCCATTTTCCCTCCAGATTCAAGATTCATTTTTCTTAATCTATCCTATGAAAGGAAAAGCCCGGTTATACTAAAAAACTTTTAAAATCACAGATACAACTCTGTTGGATTCTACTTTTTCTACTGTAAATTCCAGATTATCCACGCGCAGTTTTTCTCCTGCCGCCGGAATCCTGTCCAGCTTTTCAATAATATAACCACCGATTGAATCATTATCTTCAGATGTCAGGGCTGTTGACAATTTTTCATTGACATCATCTAATTTATACGTTCCGTCAATATGATATGTATAATCATCGATTTTAACAAATGGTTCTGTTTCATCATTATCATACTCATCACGGATTTCCCCGACGATTTCTTCCAATAAATCCTCTGTTGTAATCATGCCTGCCGTAGAACCATATTCGTCTAATACGATTGCAATCCCCTGTGACTGTTTCTGCATTTCCTTAAACAGTTCAGAAATATTTTTATGTTCATAAACATAATAAGGCTTGCGCATGATTTTTCTGATTTCAAACTGTGTGCCATGCGGCACAACAATTAAATCTTTTATATTTAAAATGCCGACAACATTATCCTGTTCTTCCTCATACACCGGAATCCTCGAATACATCGTTTCCCTAAACAGTGCCAGAATCTCATCGTATCCCGTTGTAATATCCGCGGCAACCATATCAATTCTCGGTATCATAACATCTTTAGCTTCTGCATCACCAAAATCGAACAGATTGTTAATAATCTGTCTTTCATCTGATTCAATGACACCTTCTTCATGGCTGACATTAACAAATGTTCTCAGTTCTGTTTCTGGAATTGTCTTGTTATGATTCTTCGTATCAATATGGAACAATCTTAAAAAGAATCCTGCCAGAACATCTACCACATAAATAACCGGTGTCAACACGGTCATCAGTGCTTTAATAACCGGTGCATATACCAGCGCAAACTTTTCTGAATAAACGGTTGCTGTCGTTTTGGGTGTAATTTCACCAAAAATTAATACAACAATCGTTAACACACCTGTTGTAATACCCGTGGCATAATTGCCCCAGATTTTAATTGTCAGCGATGTTGCCAGCGCCGATGCTGAAATATTGACAATGTTATTTCCAATCAGAATCGCACTTAACATCTTCTGTGAATGTGCAATAATGTCTGACACAATGACCGCCCTCTTGTTCCCCTCGTCAATCAGGGTTCTGATGCGAATGTGGTTTACAGTTGTAAATGCTGTTTCTGCTGATGAAAAAAAAGCAGATAACGCAAGCAGAATAATAATTAAAATCAACTGCGTGATACTGTCCGTATCCAAAAAATCAACTCCTTTAAAAATATTTTTCTCTACATCATATCAAATAATAAAGAAGATGTCAAAGATTTTGGGGATTTTCAAAAATGCTTGACAAGATTTTAAAAGTTAAAAAATCTTCACAAAAAATTTTCAGAATTTTTTTAGAATACCGGATAAGTATATCCTGCTTCTTTCATCTTTTTTTCAAGTTCTGCGACACTGATATTCAGCTTATGAGCGCCCTGTTCCGGTGTTATGGTTTTGTCCTGCACAAAACTGTACACTGTCATCTGCTCACCTTCAAGTCTGCCTTTTTCAATGCCCATTTGTTCAAGTCTTTCAGCTACTTCGCACATATTGCTCACCTTTCCCTTTCCGTCCGATAAAATATTTTCATATCTTCTGTCCCCGGTTACCGCAGACAGCATCTTTAATACTGCATCCACATGACGGATTTCAGTCTTATTATCCGGCACATAATCTTTATTCTTTCTCTTTCGAACAAAAAAATCCGCCACTATCCTGAAATCACTCTTAAACATGGATATCTGCTCATCTGTGAGCCATGCAATTTCAAATACGTTAATCTTTAAGTCATTAACATATTCTTCCATGCCCTCCGGAATGTCAAGCAGGTCTTTTAAATGCTTTTCTGCCCTCCAGTGTTCATTTCCGAAGTACAGTACCAGTGTTATCACCGGCACGGCACTTTTTTCTTCCAACTGTCCACGGTAAGATGCACCCTCATAGCCAAACACCCTCAGCGGCATTTTCGGCTCAACGGCAGTCTGATTTTCCAGTCCGCACAGGGCTATCCGTACTTTTCCGTTCATCCAATATTTTGCGACATCCCGCTCCTGCTCGTGTAAGACACCGGTTTTGTCTTTTTTATACTGGGAATGCACACCGGTATTTACAAGTGTTTCCGACTTTATGCGCTGTTTTCCTTTGAATACCAGTACATTGACAATATCAGCAAAAATGTCATTATAATCTTCCAGTATCTTTTCTGTTAAATCTTTTATCCCCATATACCTCCCCATTTTCTTCCTTAAAATAACAAATATTCATATATACATAACAGGGGATATTCTTTAATTTTATATTTAGTTTAATCATACACCCTGTTCTTCATTTACTGCAAGAAAAATACACCGTTTAGGTGTTATTTCACCCGTGTGATATTACCCTGCTTGTCGATATGCCATACCTGCTCGCAGAGTTCATCCGGGTAGTTTTTCAATTCATCGATGGTTAAATGTCCTACCGAATCATACCATTCCTCATCACCGGGAATTCTTTTGATGATGGTGTCGTTATAAACTGTAGATGCCGCCTTTACAAGGATAATGCGGCGCTGTTTCCACTGGGCATACAGTTTTACCGTGGCGTGGTTTACGGTTGTAAGGTTCTTTACCGTATCCTGCGGCTGGTATTCCGTTCCCTGTCCGTCCGTTCTTGTATTCCATCCCATAAAGGTAAATCCCGTCCTTTCCGGCTTCTGCTCCGGAAGAACGACTTCCTCTCCATACTGCACTTCCATTCTTTCAGGCACGTTTCTTGCGGCAGTGCCTGCATTGCCGTCAAATTCGATATAGTAGGTAATCGGTGTCACCGTTTCATCCCAGAGGGCATACATAGTCGTATTTTCCTTTAAGACATAATCTGCATTGCATGGGAAGCGTGTTTCGCTCTCCGGGCTGTTTTGGGCCCATATCGCAAATGCATAGGAATGGGTATAGCCGTCAAGGTCAACGGATTCCTTTACACTTTCGCCAAGCTGTAATTTAAAGCCCTTTACTTCCTGCGGGGTAGCCGCATTGCAGTACACGGTTTTCGTTACCGGCTTTGTGGTGTCATTTTCCGTTCCGCCGTTTAATTCATAGGTCAGTGTTACGTCTGCCCGGCACACGGTATAGTAGGTAATGCTGTCCGGGATTTTTAAATGTTCCTCCCCGGACTTTACCTCCATCTTTTCAGCACCTTCCGCGATGATGTCTGCCCTGCTGTTAAATCCTACTGCCGTAACATCCGACACATTTTCCCATCCGCCATAGGCACTGCACTGTGGCGCATCGATAAGGGCATAGGTGTCGTTGTTGTACATGGAGCCTTCCCTCTTATAGGTCTGTGCAAAGTCCACGAATGTCACGGTGATGTCCTTGCGGTACACGGCATAGAGTGTGACGTTTCCGGTGACGGTGTACCGTGTAAGTCCTGTTTCTGAATCACTTTTTGTATTCCATCCGGCATGTTCCCAGCCGTTTTTGTATGCTGCAACGGAAATGTCGGCATCCGCACCGTAGTAGGTCTTTACGGTTTCCTTATCCGCCGACGTACCGCCGTTTGTTCTGTAGTCATAGGTAACGGTGCATACCGTCCTGTCATAATAAAGTCTGACCGTGGTATTTCCCTTAACTTCCGTCTGCGTGCGGTTTCCATTCTCCTGAATTGTCTTATTTTCATTGAATGAAAGCCCCTTTATTTCACGGGCAAGGGTTTTATGTACCAGTGTTTCGCCGTAGTACGGTGTTAAAGCTTCTGCCACGGACGGTTTGTCCGGATAGTTTCCTGCCGTATCCATGTAGTAATGCTCAACGGTGACGGTATATTCATTGGTCTGTGATGCAGAACATGCCTTTAACGTGACATTTTCTTCCGGCATGACAAATGTTACCGGATTTGATGTCTTTGATGTGCCGTTTCTGAAGGTAAGGCGGGACTCCGTTTCAAATCCTGCCCACTTATAGGTATACTGCGCGGTCTTTTCCCTGACCGTAACGGATGCCGTTACATTTTCTCCCCAGCGGTATGTACCCTCCCCGCTTTTTGCACTGAAAGCATCGGCATTGTCGTATGTTACTGTTACATTGTAAGTCTGTCTGTAAATATCAACGCTTGTTGTATAGCCCTCGGTCTGGTACTGTCCGCTGACTGTATATTTTACTACCGCCGGTCTTACCCACTTATCTGTATCAAGACTGCCAAAATCATAATCAACCGTATCCCCGGTCCTGAAATCCTTATCAAAAATGGTGGTGTATGAAGTCCATGTGCCGTCTGCATTTTCATAACGTACACGTATCTTCTGATTAAAAATAAGGTTTTCAGACTGTGTTGTATATTTTGCATACAACGTTGTATTTCCTGCCGGTGTGTATGTATCTCCTGCGCCGCCGACACGATTTGTAAGATCGGCATCCAGATACCAGCCGTCGAAAGTATAGCTTACATTCTTTCCGTCAATCTCAACGGAAGCTTTTTCTGCATCCGGAAGTGTTACGCTGCCGTTTGTATAGTCCGCTTTTACGTTTACCGTTCCGCCGTCTGCGGTAAGGTTTTTAAACCTCACGGACGGCAGCCAGTAGGAAACACCGGTAAACTGTCTGTTTTCCGATATGCCGAATGCCCTGTAGTGCATGATTGCCCGGATGGTATCATAGACATTTCCCGCGGCATTTAAAATGTCGGGATTGCCGTTATAATATGCCGCCCAGTTTAATGTCCCTGTCGTCCAGTCATATGAACCCTGCACCTCACCGTGGCTTGTCTGTTCGGTAAGCTGTTCATTCCAGCCGTTAAATGTTCCCGGTGCATCGGTGTTTGAACTGTTAATTGCTGCCGTGCCGCCGTTGGTTTCATTGCTTACGGTGTAGGCTCTTTTGGCTTTCAGGAAATTGTAGATTCTGTCATATTCGTAGGTTCTTACTGTATCTGTTGTTTCATTTCCGTTTTCATCAAGAAGCGTACCGCCGTCTGCGTTGTATGCCACCTTATAATTACTGTTTGTCCAATCTGCTGATAAGTTGATGGTGTTGTCCCACAGATACCACTGCTGGTTTTCGCCGCCGTGGTAGTTACACAACTGGAGGTTTGTGCCGTTGTCCGTGCTTCCGTAGAGAAGGTCCAGCACAAGGTTTGTGTCAAGCTTTGAGCGGATATAGAAGTATCCGTCCCCCGCCATCTGGAGTGTCCATTTCTGGTTGTCACCGCCGTGGTATGCCCACTGCTGTATGTTTGCGCCGTTATTTCCGCCGTCTATGCCTGTGCCAATGGCGACATCCAGTACCTTTCCCGTTGCATTGTTCCGGATGACCCAGTACGGGATTCCGTCTTCAAAGCCCGCAAACACAAAGGCATACATCTGTGCATTGCCGTTTACACAGTCCCATATCTGTGCATTTGCGCCGTCCGCATAGCTTGCCGCGCTGATGTCAACGCACTGATACCTGCCGCCGCATTTTGTACGGATACTGGTAAGCGTGCCGGAAGACGGAAGCGTACCGCCGCCGTCACAGCCGCCGGTAAGATTTAAGAACTGGTCTTTTATTTCCCATGTGCTTCCGGATACCGATGTGTAGCCTGTTCTCTTAAATAAGAAGCTTTCCGCAGTGTTTCCGTCATATGCTGCATTGTAGGAGCGGTAAAAGTCAGACATGTTGTCGGCTCCGTTTCCCATGTAGCTTACAAAACGGTCTGCCTGTACCCACTGGGCTTCAAAGGTTGCATTGGCAAACAGTGAGGAATAGTATTTGCTGTCTGAAAGCATCGTTGCAAGCTGTCCGGCATCGTATACCTTTCCTGCCTGCTTTCCGCCTGCTGATGTAATCTTCCAGCCGGTGAACACATAACCCGGTCTTGTCGGTGTTTCAACCACACTGACATTATTAATACCAAGACGTTCCATGCTCTTAACACCGCCGCCGTCACTGAATGTGCCGCCGTCCGCATAGAATGTGTAGGCAAATGGTTTGGTGACAAGCTGGATAATTTCAAAACCATTTGCTAACTGTCCTGGTCTAAATGTATTTTCTGAACCTCCTCCGACTGCAAGGCTTCCCTTCGCCCATCGGAATACCGGCATGACATAAGCCACACGACTTTCACGGTCTGACTGGGAGATACCTGACGGATAGCCGCTTGCACCGTAAGACGAATGGTTTAACTCCTGTCCGACTGTCCATGATTCGTTGACACCTCTCCAGTCCCCGTCAAACACCACGTTGCCATCAGCATCATACTCACCCATCGACCAGTAAAAGTAAAGGTTATTACCTGAGTTGTTTCCCTTAATATAGGTCAGTCCTCCTTCATCTTCCGTATCATTCTGTGCCGCAACGATGCTGACTGTCATGCCGTCTGTCACACGCAGCTTATGCGCATACATGACACGGCTGTCCTCATTTCCCACAACGTTGTCATAATGGTGGTTTGTACCGGTATAAATAGTTCCATCCGGACCGGCATCAAGCGTCTGGTTCCAGCCATAGTCTTTACAGCCTGCTTTTAAATCATATGCAGCCACCGCTGTCAGGTCACTTTCCCCGCGGTTGCAGATATCCTGCCAGGTAAGCGGTGCCGCCTTTGCACTGATTAATGCAGAAGCCAGCATCACCGCCGCCAGTATTACCACAAATACGACCGCCGCCAGCGGCTTGAACCGTATCTTTTCTTTTTTCATCTTCATTGAGCTTCCTCTCTTTCCATAAAAATCATCTTTTTCTGCCTGCGATAAAAATATGACAGGCAGAAAAATAAAATCGAGGCAGAATATAAACTCTGCCTCGACTGCACATTTAACTATTTTATTTTTGTTTTTTATTCTTACATCATAAACCATGACATATACACATTTAAAACACCATCTTTGATATATGGGCGGATATCTGTTCTCTGTGCTTCTTCTTTTGGATGAATAGGTGTTCCATCTGCAAGAACGGATGATGCTGTAATAATATAATCTGATGTAAAGCCATAATCATCCGGGCACCAGTGTGAAATATACACCGGTTCTGTGATATTGCCTTCCTTGTCTACCGGCACCGCAAGGTATTCGGTATATCCGACCAGCCCGCTTGTATCAGGGTCTGCATCTGTAACCGCTCCCGTTCTGTCCCTGTCGTGGTGTACGACCTGAATCACAATGGTATCCATCACCTGACCGTTTCTGACTTCCTTACCGTCTACCGTGCCGGAGTATTCTGTTGCTACCCTGCCGTTTACGACGTACCATGTATTCTCGCCGTCTGCGGCAAATCCGTTGTAGCCAAAATCAACCGTTCCGTTATTAAACTTCCATGTGCCATACTCGTTGCTGCATAAGCCGTTAAAGCCGAAGTTTACCGAACCGTTGTTGACTTTCCACCAGCCGTAGTCATTTAATGCCATACCGTCAAATGCAAAATCAATCGCACCGCCGTTAAAATACCACCATGTATTGGTTGCTTCATCAAAGTCCAGTCCGTTGGCGCCAAAATCAATGCTGCCGTTTACAAACTTCCACCAGCCATAGTCATTTAAGGCAATGCCGCTGTAGTTAAAGTCAACCGTTCCGTTGTCATACTTCCACCAGCCGTACTCATTTACACCCATGCCGCTGTAGCTGCCGTCCAGTCCGCCGTTATTGACATACCACCAGCCGTACTGGTTTAACACCATTCCTGAATAGGAAAAATCAACTTCACCGTTATTAACCTTCCACCAGCCGTATTCGTTTAAGGCAATGCCGTCATAATCATAGTCAATCTGTCCGTTTTTGTAACAGTGCCATGTATCCCCGTCAAGCACAAGGCTTTCATCGGAGCTGTCCACATACTTCTGTACGGAATAATCGGATGCGTAAGTCTTTACCCCTCCTGCACCCAGTGCCGCCATTGCTACTGCCGCAGCTGTCATTCCGATGACTGCCGCCTTGTCTGCTTTCTTTAATAATGCTTTTAATCTTATCATAAAATTTTCTCCCCTTCTTTAGCGTTATACTTTATTATAATGGAACAGACCCCGCCTGTCTATCGATAAATTACCGTGCAGTATTAAATTTTCAAGGTGCTTTTATTTTTTTTAAATTTAATTCAATTAATCATTGCCAAAAATGATTTTTTGTTGTAAAATAATTAAGTTCGTACATGTAGCTCAGTGGATAGAGCGTTCGCCTCCGGAGCGAAAGGCCGTGGGTTCGACCCCCATCATGTACATCCATTTTACGGCGGCAGTGTTACTGCCGCTGTTTTTTGTTCTATCAGAAATTGATGTGTAATATTTCTTTAAATCCCCAATATCCTGCATAAATGTCGATTCTGTTTTAAATACCACACAGTATTCCGGCTGAAAAATCCGGTATTTAAAATGACATCGTAATAAATCCGTCACTGCGGCGGTATATATACACTTTATCCGACAACACTTCTTCCCTTGATACGCCGTCAGTATTGACTTCCCGCACCATATCCTCCAGATTCATCGCATCGTAACGTGCCAGTTTGGGCAGCAGAATCACCTCATGAATGGAGGAGGGAAGAATATATAAGTCTGTCTGGAGCGTATCGGCAAACTTTTTCAAGACATCCTCATAAAAGATACACGCTGCGCCATTAAGCCTTGTATTATTGGTCAGCACATACATTTCCGCTGCCATAAGCAGTTCCTTTTCCATTTTTAAATCCTCTAATACCAGTCCTATCAGGGAAGACAGCGGATAAATCTGGCTCTGCAACAAACCCGGCGTATTACTGACAGCAATTTCATGCACCTGCTGTTCTGTCACATGCCAGCCCTCCAGATGGTTGTTATATATTAATGCCGTTGCCGTTTCTCCTTCTGACTGGCTGAGCAGGCAATAATATACTACTGCGAGGTCTAATACCCTCTTATGCGGAATCTTTTTTAATAATTTTTCGTTCTTGGAATAATTAATGACTTTATATGCGATGGTTTGTTTCACCCTATCGAAATCCTGAAACCAGTCCGGACAAATTTGAATGTTATCTTTATTTTCATTATATATGTGAAGAATCTCCCTGACAATATCCTCTACCGTCCTGCCGTTTTGATACTGTTTGTAAAACCCGTTCAGATAAATTGTCGGCGATATATGTTTTCCTTCTTCCATAATGACCAGACCGTCCAGTTCACAGCCATTATTTTTGATAACATGATTAATGCTTACAACACCTCCTCTGCCTGTTTCTTTTTTTGCATACTCCTGTACACACTGTAAAAAATCCCCGTACTCCATGTTACTCTCCTTTGCATAAAATATTAATTTAAATATACTTGAAAATTCAAGATATTCACAAATAAATAATGGATTATTCCGGACATGCCGGCTGATTCATGGATTGCTCCATTGTTGAATTTTAAGAACCTTTTACACAAAATACTGCCTGTGAAAAAGGATTATTGAAAATCTGTTATTAGTATATGCTATCTTTTAATATTTGTCAACTAATATTTTTTTGTTATGAATAAGCATTTACATTCCTGCCGGAAGCGATTATAATTTCTAACATATACTACAGCAAGGAGAACCATATGCTTACTTACTCTTTTGATAATACCGGCTCTGACAGCCTTTACGAACATTTATACAAATGTATTAAAAATGATATATTATCCGGTGAACTTGCACCGGATTACAAACTACCTTCCAAACGCTCTTTTGCCAAAAATCTCGGCATCAGCACCATTACCGTTGAAAATGCATATGCCCAGTTAATTGCCGAAGGATACATCTATTCCCTGCCCAAAAAAGGCTACTATGTGACCGATATTGCGGCTGTAGGACAGCCTGTTTTTGCTGCTTCCTATTCACATTCACAGCCTGAAAATACGAATTTTTTGTCTGCCGCCCCTACATCTTTAACATTTTCAAAACAACCTGATGCAGATACTTCTTATCAGATTGACTTTTCGACCAATCACGCAAGCGGCGCCAATTTTCCGTTTTATACATGGGCAAAGCTGATGAAGGAAGTCATGTCTGACTGCAGCAGCGAATTGCTGACCCCTTCTCCTGCTGCCGGCATTTTAGAACTGCGTGAAGCCATAGCACGGCATTTGTCTGATTTCCGCGGCATGAAAGTCCTGCCGGAACAGATTATTGTCGGTGCCGGTACGGAATACCTGTACGGTCTTTTAATCCAGCTTTTCGGAACAGATCAGACCTTTGCCGTTGAAGACCCCGGATACAGCAAAATCCGCATGATTTATGAAAGCCACGGCGTAGACTGTCTGTGTCTTCCTTTAGATAATGAAGGAATTCATATGGCGGCGCTTTCTGCCTGCAATGCGGACATT
>OGKF01001385.1_pt1 | contig 10992 bp, 6 predicted proteins | sample 1572391 | NCBI WGS metagenome assembly OGKF01 (sample SAMEA2582095, study PRJEB24529) | metagenome | biome: Human gut stool | place: China | collected 2011
ATATTCTTGCGCCAGTCTCGGACGTCCGGACGGCGGCCCCTATGATGAAACGCCACCTCGTTTCATCGGTAGTACACCTGCTGCCGGCGCTTTAAATAATCAAAGGACAAAAGTTTCTCTCTTGTTCGACGAATTTATAAAGTTGGAAAAAGCAACAGAAAAAGTTGTTGTTTCTCCACCGCAGGTACAACAGCCCGAAATTAAAGCTTCAGGAAAGCGGATACAGGTAAACCTGCTTGATTCATTGAAAGCGAATACCACTTATACAATTGACTTTTCGGATGCGATAGTCGATAATAACGAAGGTAACCCGTTGGGTAACTTTACCTTCACCTTTTCTACCGGTACGCAAATAGATACAATGGAGGTATCCGGAACGGTGCTTGACGCTTCCAATCTGGAGCCGATAAAAGGAATCCTGGTAGGATTACATTCCAACCTGAACGATTCGGCTTTTACAAAATTGCCATTTGACCGTGTGGCACGTACCGATAGCCGGGGACGCTTCTCTATCCGTGGCGTAGCTCCTGGCAAATATCGTATTTATGGGTTAATGGATGCAGACCAGACATTTACTTTCAACCAAAAAAGTGAAGTCATTGCTTTTAACGATTCACTGGTCATTCCTCGTATGGAGGAAAGAATCCGTATGGACACGGCTTGGGTGGACTCGCTGACTTACGATACGATTGTTGAGAGGAAATATATGCATTATCTGCCGGATGATCTTATACTCCGTGCCTTTAAGGAATTCAACTACTCACAATATTTGATTAAATCAGAACGGCTTGTTCCACAGAAATTTACGTTCTATTTTGCCGGTCAGGCAGATACTTTACCTACATTGAAGGGGTTGAATTTCGATGAAAGGGATGCTTTTGTTATCGAAAAGAATCCGCGGAACGATACGATCCATTATTGGGTGAAAGACTCTTTGCTTTTTAAGCAGGATACACTTGCTATCAGCCTAACTTATCTTTATACGGATACATTAAATCAATTGGTATCACGTACGGATACGTTGAATCTGGTTTCGAAGCAAAAATATAAGAAGGAAGAACCGGAGAAAAAGAAAAAAAAGAAAAAGAAAGATGAAGAAGATGAGCCGGAACCAACCAAATTCTTGCCGGTGAATGTCGGTGCACCTTCATCAATGGATGTGTACGGTTCTATATCTCTGACTTTTGATGAACCGATTGCCCGTTTTGATAGTGCGGCGATTCATCTGAAAGAAAAGGTGGATACGCTTTGGAAAGATATACCATTTGAGTTTGAACAAGATTCTTTGAATCTGAAAAGATTCAACTTGTATTATGACTGGGAACCGGGTAATGAATATGAGTTCTCGGTAGACTCGACTGCATTCCATGGTATATATGGCTTGTTCACCGATAAAATAAAGCAGGGCTTCAAAGTACGTAAACTGGAAGAATATGCCAGTATCACCTTTCTGGTGACAGGAGCAGACTCTACTGCTTTTGTAGAATTGTTGGATGCTCAAGATAAAGTGGTGCGCCAGAGAAGGTTAACGGACGGAGGGTATGCAGACTTTTATTTTTTGAATCCTGGTAAATATTGTGCCCGACTGGTGAACGACCGGAATGGAAATGGAATCTGGGATACTGGTAACTTTGAAAAAGGAGAACAACCTGAGGAAGTGTATTATTACAATATGATCTTGGAGCCGAAGGCAAACTGGGACTTAGATAAGCAATCATGGGATATTCACGCAATTCCGCTAGATAAGCAGAAACTGGACGAACTTAAAAAACAAAAACCGGATGAAGACAAGAAAAAGAAAGATAGAGATAGGAATAGTCAGCGACGTCGCTAATTTTCGACGAAAAATTATAATTGGATTAGCGGCATTGCTAATGGGAATCTTTGTTCTTCCTGCCAGTGCCCAGTGCGAAGCTAAGAACGATGCATTCAAATCCGGTGAACACGTGATGTACGACTTGTACTTTAACTGGAAGTTTGTCTGGGTGAAAGCCGGATTGGCCAGTTTGACAACGAATGCAACTACTTACCACTCGGAGCCTGCCTATCGTATCAATCTGCTGGCTTTGGGCAGTAAGCGGGCGGATTTCTTCTTTAAAATGCGAGATACGCTGACTTGCGTAATAGGTGAAAAACTCGAACCGCATTATTTCCGCAAAGGTGCCGAGGAAGGAAAACGTTATACGGTTGATGAGGCTTGGTTTTCTTATAAGGATGGTCTTTGTTTTGCCAATCAGAAGCGTACATACCGGGACGGATCCGTCACCGAGTCGGAAGAAAGTGACAGCCGTTGTATCTACGATATGTTGAGCATCTTGGCACAGGCACGTTCTTATGATCCTAGTGATTATAAAGTAGGAGATAAAATTAAATTTCCTATGGCTACCGGACGTAAAGTGGAGGAGCAAACGCTTATTTATCGCGGAAAAGAAAATGTGAAAGCTGAGAACGGGGTTACTTATCGTTGCCTGATCTTTTCGTTAGTCGAGTATGACAAGAAAGGAAAAGAAAAAGAGGTGATTACTTTTTTTGTGACTGATGATTTAAATCACCTTCCTGTCCGCTTGGATTTATTCCTGAATTTTGGTTCGGCAAAAGCATTCTTGAATAGTGTAACCGGCAATCGTCACCCGTTGACCTCTATTGTTAAATAAATCAAGAGAAAAGTCGGAGAGCCGGAAGTTGCCTGTAAAGGTTCTTCCGGCTCTCCGACTTTTTATTTTTGAATTTCGAAAGGTACTTTCTGTTCTTTTCTGAATACGCTTGATTCAAAAGTAGCAATTAAGTCCCCGTTCTGGTTTGTCACGTCGACTTGGTAACAGCCTGTACTTCGTCCGATATAGCGTTCGTGCGCTTCGGCATAAAGTGTATCGCCCGGTCCGCTTGCCCGTAGAAAAGTGATGTTGGAGGAGAGAGAGAAGGCTAGTGTACCGTGTGAGTTGGCTGCTGCGGCAAGCGCAAGGTCTGCTAGTGTAAAGATAGCTCCTCCCTGAGTCCGTGCGCCTGCATTAAGATGCTCTGGCTTTATTTCTAATTTGGCTTTACTATACCCTTCACGTACTTCCAGCAGCACTACACCTGCGTTTTCGGCGAAAAGATCATTTTTGAAGAATTCTTGTGGAGTCATGGTCTTTATAATTTTGATATTTCCTTGCAAATGTACCAAATTTGTCCCTCATTTGGATTATTTAGGTCGGTCTATTCTTGTTGAATGCATTATTTTTGCAATCAGATAATTAATCACTTAACAAAATAATCCGTGTATTATGAAAACAATTCTTAGCGCATTAGGACTATCCCTTCTGATCTTTACGAGTTGCGGTGGACAGAAAAAAGTTGAAGTAGACTTTATCCAGGACAACATCGACAACGCAGTGGCACAAAACACGATTCAAACGGATATTATCGAGAAATCAGGTAAAATCCTAAATCCGAGAACTATCAATAAAGACGGTAGTATATCTTATATACCTATTGACGACTGGTGTTCCGGTTTCTTCCCCGGCAGTATGTGGCTGACTTATAACCTGACCGGAGATCAGAAATGGTTACCGTTGGCTGAAAAGTATACAGAGGCCCTTGATTCTGTGAAGCATCTGAAATGGCACCATGATGTAGGCTTCATGATTGGCTGCAGCTATCTGAACGGATACCGTATGGCAGACAAGAAAGAATATAAAGATGTAATCATTGAAACGGCAAAATCTCTTTCTACCCGTTTCCGCCCGAATGCAGGTGTTATTCAGTCATGGGATGCCGATAGAGGTTGGCAAGGAACGCGCGGTTGGAAATGTCCGGTGATTATCGACAATATGATGAATCTCGAATTACTGTTCGAGGCAACCGCTTTTTCCGGTGACTCTACTTTCTATAATATTGCAGTGAAACATGCGGATACGACCATGGCTCATCACTTCCGTCCGGACAACAGTTGTTATCATGTTGTGGATTATGATCAGCGCAGGGATATGCGGACGAATCCGCCTGGGCTCGCGGACAGGCCTGGGCTTTGTACGGATATACTACTTGTTACCGCTACACTAAAGATAAGAAGTATCTCGACCAGGCGCAAAAAGTATATAACTTCATCTTTACGAATAAGAACCTGCCGGAAGATCTTGTTCCTTACTGGGATTATGATGCTCCGAACATCCCGAATGAACCGCGTGATGCTTCTGCCGCTGCTTGTACGGCTTCTGCCCTTTACGAACTGGACGGTTATCTGCCGGGCAATCATTACAAGGAAACTGCTGATAAGATCATGGAAAGCTTGGGCTCACCCGCTTATCGTGCTAAAGTTGGAACAAATGGAAACTTTATCCTGATGCACTCGGTAGGCAGTATCCCTCACGGACAGGAGATTGATGTTCCTTTGAATTATGCCGACTATTACTTCTTGGAAGGACTGATGCGCAAAAGAGATTTGGAAAAGAAATAATAAGGTTATCGTTTATTATTTATCATCTTATAACTTAAATATATATGAAACCTATAAATCTTTTGGTGGGAGGCCTGACACTGTTTACGGCACAGGGTTGCAAGGCTCCGAAGCAAGTAGTCGAACAATCGGAGCATCCCAATATTATTTATGTATTTCCGGACCAGTACCGTAATCAGGCAATGGGCTTCTGGAGTCAGGATGGATTCCGGGATAAAGTAAATTTTGAGGGAGATCCCGTACATACCCCCAATCTGGATGCATTTGCACGGGAGTCTATGGTTCTGACCTCCGCGCAAAGCAACTGTCCGTTGAGTAGCCCTCATCGTGGAATGTTGCTGACCGGTATGTATCCGAACCGTAGCGGAGTGCCTTTAAATTGCAACTCTACACGTCCGATCAGTTCTTTGCGTGAAGATGCGGAGTGCATCGGTGATGTATTTAGCAAAGCTGGTTATGATTGTGCTTATTTCGGTAAACTTCATGCAGATTTTCCCACTCCGAATGATCCCGAACATCCGGGACAATATGTAGAATCCAAACGTCCTGTGTGGGATGCCTATACACCGAAAGAGCGTCGTCATGGTTTCAACTACTGGTATTCTTATGGCACGTTTGATGAACATAAGAATCCGCATTACTGGGATACGGACGGTAAAAGGCACGATCCGAAAGAATGGTCACCTCTGCATGAATCTGGAAAAGTTGTATCTTATTTGAAAAACGAAGGTAATGTGCGTGATACAAAGAAGCCTTTTTTTATCATGGTAGGGATGAATCCTCCTCATAGTCCGTATCGTTCATTGGATGATTGCGAAGAGCAGGACTTTGATCTTTATAAAAACCAACCTTTAGACAGTCTGTTGATTCGTCCTAATGTTGACCTGAAAATGAAGAAAGCCGAATCAGCCCGTTATTATTTCGCTTCCGTGACCGGGGTAGACCGTGCTTTCGGACAGATTCTGGAAACACTGAAAGAGATGGGGCTGGATAAGAATACAGTCGTTATTTTTGCCTCCGATCATGGTGAAACGATGTGTAGCCAACGTACGGATGATCCGAAGAATTCGCCTTACTCAGAGTCAATGAATATCCCGTTTCTGGTTCGCTTCCCGGATAAGATTCAGCCGCGGGTAGATGACTTGCTGCTTTCCGCTCCTGACATAATGCCTACTGTGCTCGGACTGTGCGGATTGGGTGATTCAATTCCGGCAGAAGTGCAGGGACGTAACTTTGCCCCTCTTTTCTTCGATGAAAAGGCTGAAATTGTTCGTCCTACCGGTGCTTTGTACATTCAGAATATAGATGGTGAAAAGGACGAAAACGGCTTGGTAAAAACTTACTTTCCTTCATCACGAGGTATTAAGACTGCGGACTATACATTGGCTCTGTACATCGACCATAAGACAAAACAGTTAAAGAAAAGTCTTTTATTCAATGACGCGAAAGACCCGTATCAGTTGAACAATCTGCCTTTGGAAGAAAACAAGGAAATAGTGGCACAACTTTATCGTGAAATGGGTGCTATGTTGAAAGAAATCAACGATCCTTGGTATACGGAGAAGATTTTATCGGACAAAATACCTTATTAAGCAGTAGTTGGTTACTGTTTGACCATTTAATAATGACACAATGAAGAAAGATATTTGTTTTATACTACTGTTTCTGTTTGTAACAGCTTCTTCGGCTTTCGCACAACTCATAGGATTTGAGAGTAGTGAGGTACCCGAAGCATTTAAGACTTCCGGAAAGGGAGAGGCGAAAATTTCTTCTCTTTTCTATAAAGAGGGTAAAAGTAGCTTGGAGTGGGATTTCCAATCCGGTTCAACTTTGAATGTACAGATACCTCCTTTATCATTAAAAGGAAAAACGGAGAGACAGTATGGCATTACCTTGTGGATATATAATGAAAAGCCACAGCAGGATTCTATTCGTTTTGAATTCCTGAATAAGGCGGGAGAGGTGTCTTATTGGTTTGCTTATCATCTGCAAGCAGCAGGGTGGCGGGCTTGCTGGATTTCTTTCGAATATATGCAAGGCGATAAGAAGGACAAAGATATTGTAGCTTACAGGTTAGTTGCCCCCCAACGCAAAGGACGTATTTTTCTTGACCGTCTGATATTCCCGGAAAAGAAGATGAATCTTCGTACCACTCCGGATCAGCAGTTGCCGACTAATAATGGCTTGGCTAACCGTGACCTCTGGCATTGGTGCCTGGTATGGAAGTGGGAGCAACTGTCGTATGATACTCCATTGGCATCCAAGTTGACTGCTCGACAGGCGAAAGACCTGAAAACAATCGAGCAACGTCTGACAGATTTTCTGGAAGTGAAAAAAGCCCCTAAAAAGCAAGTTGATGCCGCTTACGAGACATTTAAAAGAGCGGATATCCGCCCGTCGGCAGCAGGTACGGGATTTACGGGAACACCTATTGTAGCTCCGGACGAACAGAATAAGAAGATAGGAGAGATGTCGTGGAATGATATTGAAACAATGCTTTCCGGTTTTGCGTATGACGTTTATTGCAATCGAAACGAGACATCAAAGAAAAACTACTTCACGGTGTTTGATTATGCTATTGACCAGGGATTTGCCTTTGGTAGCGGTATGGGAACCAATCATCATTATGGTTATCAGATACGTAAGATATATACGACGGCATGGTTGATGCGGGATGAGATCTATAAACATCCCCACAGGGATGCTTATTTGTCGACATTACGTTTCTGGTCTGCTTTGCAGGAGACTCGTCAACCGTGTCCTTTGGAACGGGATGAAATGCTGGATACTTGGCATACGCTTTTAATGGCGAGATTTATCTCTGCTATGATGTTCACGGATGCAAGAGAGCAGGCGCAGGCTTTGGAGGGCCTCTCCCGTTGGGTTTCTTCTTCTTTACACTATTCACCGGGAACAATTGGTGGTATTAAGATAGATGGCACAACTTTTCACCATGGTGGTTTCTATCCGGCATATACGACCGGAGTGCTGGCCGTAATAGGGCAATTCATTGCTTTTACTAACAATACGGATTTTGAACTGACGGAAGAAGCCCGCCAGCATATAAAATCCGCATTTATTGCCATGCGCAATTATTGTAATCTTTATGAATGGGGAATTGGTATCAGCGGACGTCATCCTTTCGGTGGAAAAATGGGGAATGATGATGTGGAAGCATTTGCCAATATAGCTTTAGCCGGTGATTTGTCCGGTCGGGGGAATACGTTCGATCATGCTCTGGCAGCAGATTATCTACGGTTAGTACGTGATAGGGATACTCCGAATGCGCGTTTCTTTAAGAAAGAAGGCATCAAGCCTGCACAAGCTCCACAAGGATTTTTTGTTTATAATTACGGTTCGGCAGGTATTTTCCGCCGTGCAGATTGGATGGTGACACTAAAAGGATATACTACTGATGTTTGGGGGGCTGAAATCTATACAAAAGATAATCGTTACGGACGTTATCAGAGTTATGGTTCGGTGCAGATCATGGGAAAAGGAAACCCCGTTTCCCGTACCGGAAGCGGCTTTGTACAGGAGGGTTGGGATTGGAACCGCCTGCCGGGTACGACTACTATTCATTTGCCCTTCGAGTTGCTGGATAGTCCGTTAAAGGGTACTACCATGGCTCATTCCAAGGAAAACTTCTCCGGTAGCAGTTCCTTGGAAGGCAAGAATGGCATGTTTGCTATGAAGTTAATGGAGCGTAATTTGGAAAACTTCACTCCTGATTTTGTTGCCCGTAAATCTGTATTCTGCTTCGACAACCGGATGATTTGTCTGGGAACCGGCATAACGAATAGTAATGCCGATTATCCTACGGAAACGACTCTTTTCCAGACGAAATACAACGGCGGAGAACAGAAAGTGGGTAATGACGGCTATTGGTTACATGACGGTTATGACAATTACTATCATGTAGTAGACGGAACAGTTCGTTCGCAGATCGCGGAACAAGAATCACGTCATGAGAAAACCCGTGCGGTCACTAAAGGAAAATTCTCCTCTGCATGGATAGAGCATGGTAAAGCTCCGAAGAACGGAACTTATGAATACATGGTATTGATACAGCCTTCTGCAGCGGACTTGGACGACCTTCGGAAAACTCCTGCGTATGAAGTCCTGCAACGTGATCAAACGGCTCATGTCGTTTATGATAAGAAAACAGGTATTACGGCGTATGCGGTTTTTGAGGCTTATCAGCCGGTAACTGATAAGGTGATTGCTTCTATTCCTGCTGAAACAATGGTGATGTATGCGAAAGAAACCGGTAAAGGAGTTCGTTTGAGTGTTTGTGACCCAAACTTGAATATAAAAGAAAAGGCGTATACGACGAAAGAACCTAGCCGTCCTATTTATAAGAAAATACTACTCAAAGGTCGTTGGACGCTAAAGAATTCAATGGAAAATGTCCGGTTGGAGCGACAAGGAAATGATACACAATTGACGGTAACCTGCCAGCACGGACAACCTGTTGAGGTATTAATGGAAAACAAGTGATTAGATGATAAGATTTGTAGTTTAAGAGGGGTATTAGTTACTATGTTTCTATGAAACAGAAAGACCGGTTCGTAATGAGCCGGTCTTTTTTATCTGTAGAAGGGATTTATCTCCCTGATGTTTAATATTTATTTATTCAATCTCCACTCAAAACCGTCTTTTGTATCTTTGATTTCGAATCCGAGGGCTGTTAATGTGTTACGGATTTCGTCGGAAGTAGCCCAATCTTTGTTGGCTTTTGCTTTCATACGCTGTTCCAGCAACATATCCACCACTTTACCATAGGCATTTTCACGACTGTCGGAAGAACCTTTTTCTTCTTTCAATCCCATAATGTCAAAGCAGAACAAGTGGAAAGTTTCTTTCAGCTCTTTCAAGTCTTCAGCGGAGATCGTTGCATTGCCGGCAATGACGTTATTAATGATGCGGGCACCTTCGAAAAGCTGTGCGATGACAATTGGAGTATTCAGGTCGTCATTCATGGCTTCGTAGCATTTGGCACGCAGCTCTTTTACATTGATACCTTCTGAAGTTGCGGATGCAGGGGTAACCTTTCCCAATCCATCGATAGCTTCTATCAGACGTTGCAATCCCTTTTCGGAAGCAATCAGTGCTTCATTGCTGAAATCGACCGTACTGCGGTAGTGGGCTTGCAGGATGAAGAAGCGGATTGTCATTGGAGTATAGGCTTGGGTCAGCAACTTATGTGTGCCATTGAAGAACTCATCCAATGTGATGAAGTTGCCGAGCGATTTACCCATTTTCGTTCCGTTAATGGTAATCATGTTGTTATGCATCCAGTAGTGAACCATATCGTCGCCTTGTGAGGCTACTGATTGTGCTATTTCACACTCATGATGCGGGAAAATCAGGTCCATTCCTCCGCCGTGAATGTCGAAGTGCTCACCCAGATATTTGCGTCCCATAGCGGTACATTCGGCATGCCATCCGGGGAAACCGTCGCTCCATGGAGACGGCCAGCGCATGATGTGTTCCGGCTGCGCTTTTTTCCAGAGGGCGAAGTCGGCGGGATTACGTTTTTCGCTTTGTCCATCGAGGTCGCGGGGGGTATTCAGTACGTCGTCCAAGTTGCGCCCTGAGAGTTTGCCGTAATGATAATCCTTGTTATATTTAGCTACGTCAAAGTAGACGGAACCTTCGCTTTCGTAAGCATATCCGGCGTCCAGAATCTTCTGTACGAGCTGGATTTGTTCGATAATGTGACCCGAAGCGTGCGGTTCGATGCTGGGAGAAAGTACATTCAGTGCTTCCATTGCCTTATGATAGCGGTTCAGGTAATACTGAACAACTTCCATAGGCTCCAATTCTTCGAGACGGGCTTTCTTGGCTATTTTGTCTTCTCCTTCGTCAGCATCATGCTCTAGATGACCGACATCGGTAATATTGCGTACATAGCGTACTTTATATCCTAAATGAGTCAGATAACGGAAGAGTACGTCAAATGTGATGGCGGGACGGGCATGTCCCAGATGAGCATCACCGTACACTGTCGGTCCGCATACATACATGCCTACATGCGGTGCGTGAAGCGGTACGAACAATTCTTTCTTTCTATCTAACGTGTTGTAAATGGTAAGTTGATGTTCCATAACATTTTATATTTGTTCTATTGGAAGTGCAAAGTTAGAATAAATAATTGATTTCAACTTAACTTGCAAGGGATTTTGTCTGATCTGCTGAAGGAAGAATGCCTTATGGGACGTTGAAGATTCTCTCTATCGCTTCCGCAACCCCATCTTCTTCATTAGTCAGTGTAATGTAGTCGGCAGCCTTCTTCACAGGCTCCTGTGCGTTGCCCATCGCTATGCCCATACCAGCGAATTTGATCATCGACAGGTCATTGTAGCCATCGCCTATAGCTATCACTTCCTCGCGTGTCATTCCTATATTTTCCAACAGGACGCTGAGAGATAAAGCCTTGTCGATACCTTGCGGAACCAACTCCAGGAAATAAGGTTCCGAACGGAAGACATTGATCTTTCCTTGCAGGCGGATGCAAAGCTCGGATTCTACAGGAATTAGCTTGCCGGCAT
>OGKF01001392.1_pt1 | contig 10933 bp, 9 predicted proteins | sample 1572391 | NCBI WGS metagenome assembly OGKF01 (sample SAMEA2582095, study PRJEB24529) | metagenome | biome: Human gut stool | place: China | collected 2011
ACCAAATGCAGCGCCACGTCCGGTTCTCAAAAGGAGAGCCGAGATTCTATCATCTCGATGTAAAACAATTATTGGGACACCGGTTCATAGCGTCCCGAATAGGCGAAAAAGCCTATCAAATAACGAATTTCATCAACGAAAACAATCGCACATTCGTTTCCCCAAAAGAATTAGGGAATCATCGACTGATAAAACTTCTGTTTCTTATCCCCCGTACAACAGACGAAGCGGCAACCTATCTGATAGAATTGCTCGAATATTTGCAACAAGGTGGAAATGGGAGCGATTCATCAGAAGCCGGTGACGAAGAAACTCCTATGGGATTCTCGGCGATAGAACTGGAATTTATGTATCCGGGAGTAATGAGCGGCGGGGAAGCCATTTCCATTACAAAAGATGAAGAACCGGTCCGTACACTGCCTCTTCATTCCAGCGTAGTAGAAACAACCCTACAGGCAGAACCATGGCAGATGGTCCATCTGCAGTTTGATTATAATTTCTATATGCAGAATGCCAGAGAACAAAGAGGACAGGACCGGCTGGCAGCCATCGTTCACATTACAACACCGTAAAAGAACGTAACTATACGCAGGAGGAGATCACATGAAACTTCCCGGAAACAGGGATAAAAAAATAATTGACGGTACACACAGGATAGTTTTTTACCTTCTGCCTCTTCTGGGACTGGCATTTCTCCTGTGGTATATTAAAAATGCAGCCTGCGATGTAGTCTATTCCGACTACATCCGCCTGGTAAACAGCTATCTGCCAGATGTATTTAACCCTGAAAAATTCTTCGTGGCAGATGTGCTTACCCGTATTCCCATCAATTACCTGTCCCGTATCATAAACGTAAAATTTTTTGGCTTTTCCATTACCTTTGACCGGGTATTAGGTGCTGTAAGCGTCAGTCTTGCAGCCTGGTGTTTTGCAGCATATTCCCGTCAGCTGAAGATAAATATAAAATGGTTTATCACCTTCATGATCGTTATGTTCAGTCTGAACAAATGGGAGATGCTGACAAATGGAAGCGGCTGGGCCCATTTCTTTGCCTTTGCCTGCTTTTATTATCACCAGATCCTTTTCGACCGATATTACCGGGGACAAGAGCGAAAATGGGACAAAACGATACTTATGCTGCTTCCATGGCTGATCATACTGGGGACAGCCGGTCCCTACTGCGCCATCTATGCAGTTGTTATGATACTGGCATCCGGTGCGGCAGCATTTATGGATACAGGAGAAAAAAGAAAACAGTATGTGATCTTTCTTATCTGCACACTGATCCCGCTGCTCCTTTACATTCTCAGCAATTCCTTTGCAGTAGAAGAACATGCAGGGGCAACAGGAAGATCCTTAGGGGAAATATTAAAAGACTTCCCTACATTTCCCATCCGTTTTATCCTGAAATCCCTGGCAGGAATGATGGTTGGCGGTGAAGAATTACAGCAGTGGATCGCAAATGGTTGTATTTCCAACAAAATCATCTATCTGCTGGGAGTCATACTTATGGTTGGCTATCTGTGGTCCCTGTGGCTGAACATAAGTCTTGGCATTTATAAAAAAACATTCTTTCCGTTAATACTCCTTGTATCCGGCGGAGCCAATCATCTTCTCATCTTCCTTTCACGTTACATTTTTGAAAAAGAAGATTATGCCTTAAGCTCCCGATATGCCCTGCAGTTTCAGGTAGGAGTCCTGGGGATCCTTCTCACCTTTGCCCTGGCTTCCCAAATACGCAGGAAACGTATCAATGGAGGACTGGTAAAACGGACAGTGCCTGTTCTTGAAACTGTCTTCTGTATTGCAATCCTAATTGGAAATGGGTATACTACTTATCGTGAGATACAGAAAGCACCTTACAGAGAAGAGAACTTTGAAAAAATGGCAGAAATGGCACCACAGATCCCATTTATGTCAGATCAGGAATTAAAAGAACATTCAAAAGAAATAGATGATCTTTACGAATACCGTAAAGGAACAGATAAGATCCGGGATGCATTCCGTATCCTGGAAGAGAACCACCTGAATATCTTCAGGGACCGGTAACAATATATCCTCCCACAAATGTGGGAGAACATAGATACACTCTCGGAGGAAAAAGATTGAAAATGAAAGTAGTAATTTTAGCAGGGGGCTTCGGCACCAGGATCAGTGAAGAAAGCCATTTAAAACCAAAGCCAATGATCGAGATCGGTGAAAAGCCGATCCTGTGGCATATTATGAAATATTATTCCGAATTTGGATACCATGACTTTGTGATCTGTCTGGGATATAAGCAGTATGTAGTCAAAGAATTTTTCGCAGACTATTTCCTGCATACATCCGATGTCACTTTTGACCTGGCAAACAACAGCATGGAAGTACACAACAACTATTCCGAGCCATGGAAAGTCACACTGGTAGATACCGGTTTAAACACTATGACCGGCGGCCGTGTAAAGCGTATCCAGCCATATATTGGAAATGAACCGTTTATGCTTACTTACGGCGATGGCGTTTCCAACGTAGACTTAAATGAGCTGGTAGCATTCCATAAATCCCATGGCAAGATCGCAACGATCACAACTGTCAATCTGGGACAGTCCAAAGGCGTGTTAAACATTGCAGAGGACAATACAGTCCTTTCCTTCCGTGAAAAAGACGATAACGATGGCGCTCTGATCAATGGCGGTTTCATGGTCATGAACCCGGAGATCTTCGATTATCTGGAAGGGGACTCTACTATTTTCGAGCAGGGACCAATGCAGAAACTGGCTGCAGAAGGCCAGATGAAGTCCTTCTATCATGGCGGTTTCTGGCAGTGCATGGATACACAGAGAGAAATGAAAAAACTGGAAGAACTGTGGCAGTCCGGAAAAGCACCATGGAAGATCTGGAAAGACTAAGGAGTAATTATGGCATTAACATTAGAAGAATTAAAATCATTCTATAACGGAAAAAAAGTGCTGGTCACAGGACATACCGGATTTAAAGGTTCCTGGCTGGTACGCATCCTTACACTGGCAGGTGCCCAGGTAACAGGCTATGCCTTAAATCCGCCTACAGACCCCAATCTCTTTGAGATCGCAGGTCTGGAAGACACCATTCACAGTGTAGTTGGTGATGTGCGGGATCTGGCTCATCTGCGCCGTGTGTTCGATGAAGTAAAGCCGGAGATCGTATTCCACCTGGCAGCGCAGCCTATCGTCCGCGAGTCCTACAAAGAACCGGTCTACACCTACGAGACCAACGTAATGGGCACGGTCAACATCCTGGAATGTGTCCGCCTTACTGACACTGTACGGTCATTCCTAAACGTAACAACCGACAAAGTATACGAAAATAAAGAATGGGAATACGGATACAGAGAGTGTGATCCGTTAGACGGCTATGATCCTTATTCCAACAGTAAATCCTGTTCCGAACTGGTAACACACAGCTATAAAAAATCCTTCTTTGAAGACGGACGCTGTGCTATTTCCACCTCCCGTGCCGGAAATGTGATCGGTGGCGGAGACTTTGCAAGCGACCGCATTATTCCGGACTGTGTCCGCGCAGCAGCGGCCGGAAAACCGATCATGGTAAGAAATCCACATTCCACCAGACCGTTTCAGCATGTATTAGAACCGCTGGCAGTTTATCTGACCATTGCCATGGAACAGTACAAAGACAGCAAATATCAGGATTACTACAATGTGGGACCAGATGACAGAGACTGTGTAACAACAGGCACCTTAACAGACTTATTCTGTAATGCCTGGGGAGAAGGAATGACCTGGGAGAACCATTGGGTAGGCGGACCTCACGAAGCAAATTTCCTGAAATTAGACTGCTCCAAGATTAAAACCGTATTTGGTTGGAAACCAAGATACACAGTAAAAGAAGCAGTTGAAAAGACAGTAGAATGGTCCAAAGAATACTTAAACGGTGCAGACATGTTAGAAGTAACAGACCGCCAGATCCGGGAATTTTTCGCTTAAGGTGTTTTTAGGGAGTGTTATCCTGTTCCGGTTGCAAAATTGTAAAGACGTTAATTTGGTTGATTAGGAGATAAAAATATGTTTGAACATACAACAGAAGCAGAAGCAAGAAAACAGATCCTGGATCTGGTAGCTGATTACTGCGATACTTTCCATAAAAAGAAAGAATACAAAGAGGGGGACCGCATTCCATATGCGTCCAGAGTCTATGACCACAGCGAAATGGTCAATCTGGTAGACAGTTCCCTGGAATTCTGGCTGACTTCCGGCCGTTATACCGATGAATTTGAGAAGAAACTGGCAGAATATCTGGGTGTACGTTACTGCTCCCTGGTCAACTCCGGTTCCTCCGCAAACCTGATCGCATTTATGGCACTGACTTCTCCACTCCTTGGTGACCGTCGTGTAAACCGCGGTGATGAAGTTATTACTGTTGCCTGTGGTTTTCCAACAACCGTAGCACCAATGATCCAGTACGGCGCAGTACCGGTATTCGTAGACGTAACCATTCCACAGTATAATATTGATGTAAATATGCTGGAAGAGGCAAGATCTGAAAAGACTAAAGCGGTTATGATCGCTCATACTTTAGGAAACCCATTTGACCTGCGGGCTGTAAAAGCATTCTGTGATAAATACAATCTGTGGCTGGTAGAAGATAACTGTGATGCTTTGGGAACACAGTATACAATGGAAGAAGATGGAAAAGAGGTAGTACATTTCAGCGGTACAGTAGGTGATATCGGAACTTCCAGTTTTTATCCGCCTCATCATATGACTATGGGAGAGGGCGGCGCTGTTTACACGAATAATCCACTTTTAAATAAGATCATCCGCTCCTTCCGTGACTGGGGAAGAGACTGCATCTGTCCATCTGGACATGACAACCTGTGCGGACACCGCTTTGACCGTCAGTACGGCGAACTCCCAGTGGGATATGACCACAAATATGTATATTCCCATCTTGGATATAATTTAAAGGCTACGGATATGCAGGCTGCTATTGGCTGTGCCCAGTTGGATAAGTTCCCGTCTTTCGTAGAACGCCGCCGTCATAACTTTGCAAGATTAAAGGCAGCGCTGGCTGACTGCACCGATAAACTCATCCTCCCGGAAGCAGCACCACATTCCAATCCAAGCTGGTTTGGATTTTTGATCACCTGCAAGGAAGGAACAGACAGAAATGCAGCTGTTCAGTATATTGAAAGCAAAGGCGTACAGACACGTATGCTGTTTGCTGGTAATCTGATCAAGCATCCTTGCTTTGATGAGATGAGAGCTTCCGGAACCGGGTATCGTGTTGTGGGTGAACTGGAGAATACGGAGAGGATCTTACGGGATACTTTCTGGGTTGGAGTTTATCCGGGAATGAATGATGAGATGATTGATTTTATGGCGAAGACTATTCGGGAGGCTGTGAGATAATCGCGAGAGGGCTGAGCTGATTTCAGGCCAAGAGTCTGTCGCGAGAGGTGTGAAAGGTTTTCTGACCAAGGAAATGTCGCGAAGGGTCCGAACTGAGGAAAGGAGTCCTTTTTTCATTTTTGCATTGTCCACTGGCTTTCGGCATGCACCTGTTCGCCTGCATCGGACTACGTCCGCTGCATTCGGACAGCTGCGCTCAAGATGTGGACAATCGATAAGTGAAATACGGCCTGTGTATACAAGGAGTAAAAATTAAAGAAGCTTTTTATTCCATAGAGTTTTGGATGATGTTTAATATTGTTTCCAGATCAATGCCTTCATCAACAGAAAGGGAGTATGAAAAGTCTTGTGTTGTCCAGGTTGCAAGATAATATTTATCATGATTGCCTTTTATTGTAATATCAACACCGTTTACAACTTTATCTAATATCTGTTCATACTGGTTGTAATCACCGGAGATGTCGTCTGTTCCACTTGTTTTTCTGTAAGTCAGGGAATTATCGGTCCCCTCATATATGATCTGGGCAAATTCGTTCCAGCACCAGAGGTAAGAAGTAGACATAACTTTAAATGGCATATCTGCTTCAGAGATGTCTTTTACATTGAAACCGGCTTTTTTGGTCAGTTCTGCAAGGGACTTACATTCTTCCATACCGTATACGCTTCCTGCCAGTTCTGGATTGGGATCGGTGGATGATGGGTAAAAGGCATTTTTCATCATGGTTCCGCCTATGAGCAAAAGTGCGGTGCAGGCAGCAATGGATGCCATTTTCCGCAAGTGTGGGAATGTGACCACCTTGTGCGAAGTATTGGATACTTGTCTGGATACATTATTCAGTATATGAGTACGCATTTCATCGGTAACTTCTATTTTTTCCATGATCTCATGATAAGATTTACTCAAAATCATACGCCGCCTTTAATACTCGTTTTAAGGCTTCTCTGCCTCGTTTCAGATCGGACCGGATGCTGCTTTCGTTGCGGTTCAGGATCTTACTGATCTCTTTGGTGGGATAACCTTCCTGATAGTAGAGGTGAAGCACTTCTCTGTATTTTTCTGGCAATGCTTTTACTGCTTCCCATACAAAGGACAGATCTTCTCTTTCTTCTGCCACCAATGTTTCTTCCAGTTCGTCTGTTTCCCGGATCTTGTTATAATCTATTTTGTTTTTGCTTAAATTAGCTGCTACATGAAGAAGCCATGCTTTTTTATGGCTTTCGGTAAGGAACGCAGGAGATGATTGCATATATTTGATCAGGGTATCCTGCAGGATGTCCTCGGCATCACTCATGTTATGGAGATAGGAGTATGCAAGCCGCAGGATTGCATTACCATAGATATCCAATACTGTTTCTATAGCTGATGTATTTTGCAAAACACCCACAGGCGCCGTTTCTATCTTTCTTGCCCTGGTTGACAATATGGCTGCAAACAGATACGCAATACCATTAAGCACATTATCTACCAATGTCTGCCATATGGACGTGCTGTTTATTTCCGGAAAAATACTGATGTTGCTGATACTATTCATCGTTTGGTTCCTTTATCCTCATCACTCTATCTGATGGATGATATTTTCCATTTCACTCTCACTCAGTCCCGGAGTGCTTACAGAGTAAGTATAGCCTGCATCTGTCCATGTTGCCAGCATAACTTTTCCGTCATTGCCCTGTTCCATTATCTGGTTTTTATTTATATTCAACTGTGTTTTCTCGTTGTATGTGTTGTAATCACCGCTGATGTCATCAGAACCAATTCCTTTTCTAATAAGAATAGTGCTATCTGACTGATCGTCTTTTTCGTAAAATACCTGGATGACTTCTTTGTCTAATGTCTGAATCATGGTCCGTGTATAACCATCGATCTTTTCTGGAACTGTGATTGAAAATCCAACATTATCTTCTGCCTCGTTCAGATTTTTACAGTCTGTCCATGGATTTGGCATACCCACAGTTTCACTAACCGTTTCTTGTTCTTCTGCTGTTTTGGTTTCTGTTACTGCTTTTGTTACCTCTGGCGTTACGGGTTCTTTGGCTCCACATGCTGCCATAGAAGTCATTGTTGTTGCACACATTAAAACTAACATTAATTTTCTCATTTTTATAAGTCCTTTCGTATCTATAAAATATGATGTTGGGGTCAAAAGGTATTTTGACCCCTCTGATACCGAATTGCTACGTGCTTTGCACTCTCGCAATTCTAAAAACATTCGTAATCCGCTCATTTTTCTTCAAAAAATGGCTCCTTACTCATGTTTTGGGCGGGTCCCAAGTTCAAAAATCCTCCTGCAAGCAAGCTTGCATCGGATTTATGACCTTTTGACCCTGGTATCATGTTAAGAAAAACATAAAAAAATCCCCGCTCTGCTTACACAGAACGGGTCATCGCATTTTTAGAGGGGTATGAAATTATTTAGGGGGGCCGGACGGATTCCTCCGTCCGGTATGAGTATGAAAAAGCTTTGTGATTTCAAGTAACCACTTGAAACAAAGGCCTTGTCCACCTCTCGGTGAACGATATTATAATACGGAATAAATGTGTCCAAAAAATGTACATAATATAAAAAAAGAATAAAGAATATAAATAAGTGAAAAAAACCTTTGAAAACTTTTCAAGATTGTATATAATAGAAGAAACTTCAGTCTGCTCTGAGGCGTACTTGTCATGCTTAAAGCGCAGGCCCTTTTTTTGAGTTATACAAGAAACTACTATTGTAAGAAACTTTTTGTGACCCCACATTTTAGGAGGAAATATTTATATGTTTTCAATGATGTCCAATGACATTGGAATTGACTTAGGAACTGCCAGTATCCTTGTGTATATCAAGGGAAAAGGCGTTGTATTAAAAGAACCGTCCGTAGTTGCCATTGACCGTGATACCAATAAGATCATGGCGATCGGTGAAGAGGCACGCCTGATGATCGGACGTACTCCAGGTAATATCGTAGCAGTCCGTCCTCTTCGTCAGGGCGTTATCTCCGACTATACCATTACCGAAAAAATGATGAAATACTTTATCAACAAGGCAGTAGGCAAGAGAACACTGCGTAAGCCACGTATCAGTGTATGTATCCCAAGTGGCGCTACAGAAGTAGAGAAGAAAGCAGTAGAAGATGCAACTTACCAGGCTGGTGCCCGTGAAGTTGCTATTATCGAAGAGCCAGTAGCAGCAGCCATCGGCGCAGGTATTGATATCGGTAAAGCATGCGGAAACATGATCGTAGATATCGGTGGTGGTACTGCAGATATCGCAGTTATCTCCTTAGGCGGACCTGTAGTCAGCACTTCCATCAAGATCGCAGGTGATGACTTCGATGAAGCATTAGTCCGTTATATGAGAAAGAAACACAATCTTCTTATCGGTGAACGTACTGCAGAGGAGATCAAGATCAATATCGGTGCTGCATACCGCAGACCGGAAGTACAGACTATGGAAGTAAGAGGACGTAACCTGGTAACCGGTCTTCCAAAGACCATTGTAGTTACTTCCGACGAAACTCTGGAAGCATTAAGAGAACCGGCTCTCCAGATTGTAGATGCTGTACACAATGTTCTGGAGAGAACACCACCAGAACTGGCAGCCGATATTTTTGACCGTGGTATCGTAATGACCGGCGGTGGCTCCCTTCTCAGTGGTCTGGATGCCCTGATCGAGGAAAAGACCGGCATTACCACCGCTGACAGCTGTAGCGATCGGTACCGGTAAGTTCATTGAATTCGCACACGGTATGACCTCCGCCCTGGAAGCATCCATGGGAATTGGCGGCGGAAGAAACGATAAAGAGGATTATTAATTTTTTTGACTGGCCGGGCTGCCGCAGCAATGCGGCGGCCTTTTTGACTATATAAAAGCAGCAACTGTTCTTATACACAGATACAGAGGAAAGAAAAATGGCAACCATAACAGGATTTATTGAAAAAATAAAATTCAGAAACGAGGAAAATGGCTATACTGTGCTGTCAGTTACCGACCAGAGCGATGGTGATGAAGTTATCATGGTAGGTACGCTTTCTTATGCTGCTGAAGGAGACATGATCCAGGCCTCCGGACGCATGATCGAGCATCCGGTATATGGAGAACAGCTTCAGATCGAAAGTTACGAAATGAAAACGCCCCAGGACGCAGAGTCTATGGAGCGCTATTTAGGTTCCGGTGCCATCAAAGGTATCGGTGTAGCACTGGCAGCCCGGATTGTCCGCCATTTCAAAGCCGACACTTTCCGGGTCATGGAAGAAGAACCGGAGCGCCTTTCCGAAGTGAAAGGCATCAGTGAAAAAATGGCAATGGCCATTGCTGAACAGGTAGAAGAGAAAAAAGGCATGCGGGAAGCCATGATGTTTCTGCAAAATTATGGCATTACTTTAAATCTTGCGGCTAAGATCTACCAGGAATATGGCCCGAAGCTGTACAGTATCATCAAAGAAAATCCCTATAAGCTGGCAGATGATATTCCAGGTGTGGGATTTAAAATGGCAGACGAGATCGCCGAAAAAGTAGGCATCTTCACAGACTCCGACTACCGTATCAGGGCAGGTCTCCTTTACATTCTTCTCCAGGCATCAGCCAACGGCCATACCTATCTTCCTCAGAAAGAATTATTTTCCCAGGCGGCAGAACTGTTAAAGGTAGAGACGACTGCTATGGAAAAGCATCTGATGGATATGCAGATCGACCGCAAAGTAGTGGTAAAAACAGTCCCAGGCAGCGAACCGCCGGAATATCTGGTCTATTCTTCTCACTACTATTATCTGGAACTGAACACGGCCCGTATGCTCCATGACTTAAACATCCGTGGCGATATACCGGAAACAGAGATCCGTGCCAACCTGGCGAAAGTCCAGAAAAAAGAAGAGATCCATTTAGATGAATTACAGGAAAAAGCAGTTTTTGAGGCAGTAAACAGCGGACTTTTAGTGATCACCGGCGGTCCCGGTACAGGAAAGACTACCACCATCAACGCCATTATCCAGTATTTTGAAAATGAGGGAATGGAGATCCTACTGGCAGCGCCAACCGGCCGCGCAGCCAAGCGAATGACTGAGACTACCGGTTATGAGGCCCGTACCATTCACCGCATGCTGGAACTGGTGCCATCCGGTATCCCGGACTCTGGTTCTATGTCTGGGAATAATGCCCCTTCCGGTAAAAATGGCTCTTTCAGTTCCGGTGGCATGCATTTTGACCGAAATGAAGAAAATCCGCTGGATGCCGATGTTATTATCATCGATGAAATGTCCATGGTAGATATCAGTCTGATGCATTCCCTGTTACGCGCAGTAAACGTAGGAACACGTCTGATACTGGTAGGCGATGTGGACCAGCTTCCAAGTGTAGGACCTGGAAATGTGCTTCGCGACATTATCGAGTCCGGCTGTTTTAATGTAGTAAAACTGACCCACATTTTCCGTCAGGCGGCCCAAAGCGATATTATTGTAAATGCCCACAAGATCAACGAAGGGGAACGGGTAGATCTGACAAAGCGCAGTAAAGACTTTCTCTTTATCCGCAGGGAAAATCCTGATGCAGTGATCAGCGCAGCCATTA
>OGKF01001393.1_pt1 | contig 10929 bp, 12 predicted proteins | sample 1572391 | NCBI WGS metagenome assembly OGKF01 (sample SAMEA2582095, study PRJEB24529) | metagenome | biome: Human gut stool | place: China | collected 2011
ATGAAAGTACAAATTTTTCTGTCTACCAATGATGGAACTACATAAAATTTTTTTGTCATACAAAAAAGCCCTCTCATCTGAGAGGGCCGGAAAAATATGCGGTTAATGATAAGAACGCATTAACCCGGCCAGAACACCCTGAACCCGGACACGCTGCGCCGGCAGACGCCGCGGCTGATAGGCGCTGTTACAGGGAATCAGCACAACTTCGTTGTTTTCCCGTTTCAGTATTTTCAGTGTTGCCTCGCTTTCGTCGACCAATGCAACGACGATTTCGCCGTTATTGGCCGTATCGGCTTTTTTGATAATGACGGTGTCGCCGTCCAGGATACCGGCTTCAATCATTGAATCGCCTTCAATCGTCAGCGCGTAAAACTGGCCGCGGTTGACCATCTCAAACGGCACCGAAACCTTTTCCGTTTCGTTGGCAATCGCTTCAATCGGCGTGCCCGCGGCAATTTTTCCGTAAAGCGGAATTTGTGCGGCGCTGTTTTGCAGGGCGATTTCACGTTTCTTTTCTTCTTCAATGATTGCCTTCGGTTTAAACTTCGGCATTTTGATAACTTCCAGCGCCCGCGCTTTATGAGGAAGCTTTCGGATAAATTCGCGCTCTTCCAGAGCTTCGATTAACGCATGAATGCCCGATTTTGATTTCAGCCCGACGGCGGCCTTCATTTCTTCAAAGGAAGGCGAGCAGCCGGTTTCCTTGATAACCTTGTTGATGAACATCAAAAGCTGGTATTGTTTTTGGGTCAGCATATCAAAAAGCCCTTATAAAAAAAGTAGAACACCTATATAAATGTTCTACTTTAGTTCTTTTCTGCTGTCAAGCGGAAATGCTATCTTCCTTTCTTGCCTTTTGCGGCCCTAATCAGCTGCGGCGGCATTTTCAGTGCCTGCGGATGCGGCTTTTGGGCAACGGCCAGCGAACTGACCGGCGCGAACGGTACCAGCGGTTTCATCGCATTTCGAAGCTCGGCCGCTTTTTTCTCGTGTTTGGCTCTGGCCAGCTTAATGCTGTTCATGGCTTCTTCAAAACGCAGCCAGTCGAGCGCCAGACGGCATTCTTCCTTATATCTGGTTGCCAGTCCCCATCTTTCTTTCCGAACTTCATACGACTTTTGGATGATGTCAGCCGTGGTCACGCTGCGTTTTTGCGTGCCGGCTTCGGCTCTTGCTCTGGTCAGAGCTTTTTCATAGATGCCGGCAATGACTTTGGGCGACGGATTTTGATTGGCGGCCGACATGACCGTCGCCAGAAAAACTTCGCCGCGGTTGTCAAAATCAAGTTCCGGAATCTCTCTCAGGGCGGCATAAACCGGCTCGTATTTGACGATGCGCATATATTCGTCCATCTTATGCCGGAAGTCTTTGGTTTTTGACAGGTCGCCAAACATGGTCCTAAAGGCTTTGGTGCGGCGCGCTTCCGTGGTTTTGCCCAAGGCGGCAAGCTTGGGATAGTCCTTGGCGACGCCCGGCCAGACGACTTTGTCTTTTTTCTTCAGTCCGAACAAAAACGTGTTCATCGTGCCGCCGATGTCCATTTGATACAGTCCGAGATATTGGTTGCTGCCCATAATGTAAGGATTCATGCCCGATTCAAACAAATGCCCGACGTCCGGGGCTTCCATTTCGGCAAATTTCATGTTGACGCCTTTATATTTGCCGCCGGCTTTGACCTTCATGCTGTTTGCGGCTTCCGTAAAACTGACGGTTTTTTCAAAATTAGCCTTATTGCCTGTTTCGGCGCTTATTTCCGAGTTGGCGTCGTCGCGACTGCTTTCGGGCGCTTTGGGCGCTGCGTTGGCTGCCTGCGAAAAAAGCGTAATCAAACCCGCGCCGAAAAAGGCTTTGTACTTCGCCGGGATTTTCTTGACCGCTTCCACGGTTTTCTTCCACAATAAAGCGGACGCCTCTCCGGCATCCTTCATCAAATCTTTTTCCATTTTTCTCTCCGTTTATTCATTAATAATATAGTCTTTTTCCGGCCTTTCGTCCAGTATCTTTTGCAAATTGTCTTGAAAAAATATTTGCCAGCGTTTATAGTTTGTTCAAAACTTGAAATTAATTCGCAAATAGGAACAAAAATGACAATTGAGACCAACGTTCATCGTGAATCCCGCCTTGCCAAACTAAAGGCTCTGCAGGACAAGGGGTACAACCCGTATCCGTATCGTTTCCGCCCCGACGCTTTTGCCGCCGACCTTCAGGAAAAATATAAGGAACTTGAACCCGGAGCTGATACCGAAGACCGCGTGACCGTTGCCGGCCGCGCCATGGCCGTCCGCAATAACGGCATGTTTATCGACATAAAGGACATAAGCGGAAAAATTCAGGCTTTCTGCCACAAAAATCATTTGAGCGAGGAAGATATTGAACGGCTCAAATGCCTGGACGTTGGTGATATGGTCGGCATTTCCGGCTATGTTCGCCGTACGCCGCGCGGCGAACTCTCGATTGCCGCCGAAAAGTTTGACATCATTTCAAAATCGCTGCAGCCGTTGCCGGAGAAATTCCACGGCCTGACCGATGTCGATGCCCGTTATCGTCAGCGCTATGTTGACTTTATTATGAACGAGGACAGCAAGGAAATCTATAGGAAACGTTGCCAGATAACCTCGGCTGTCCGCCGTTGGTTCGAGGAGAACGGTTTTCTGGAGGTAGAAACACCGATGCTTCATCCGATTATGGGCGGCGCCAACGCCAAGCCGTTCATTACCCATCACAATTCGCTGGACATGGATTTGTATCTGCGCATTGCTCCGGAGCTTTATCTGAAGCGTCTGGTCGTCGGCGGTTTTGACCGTGTGTTTGAAATCGGCCGCAACTTCCGCAACGAAGGTATTGATAAAAGCCATAATCCGGAATTTACCGGTCTGGAAGCCTATCAGGCCTATGCCGATTACAATGACATGGCCGATTTGTTTGCCGGCCTGATCCCTTACGTGGCTGAGAAAGTGCTAGGTACCGATGTCATCAGATTCGGCGAACATGAAATTGATCTTTCCAAGGGTTTTGCCCGCAAGTCAATTGTTGATTTGGTTAAAGAATATGCCGGCATTGACCTTATGCAGGCCGAAACGCTGGAAGAGGCCAAGGCCATGGCCAAATCCGCCGGAGTTGACGCGTCGTCCTGCTCATGCTGGGGCAAGGTTGTTCAGGAGGTGTTTGACGAAAAGGTTGAGCATAATCTGATTCAGCCGATTTTGGTCATGGATATGCCGCGCGACATTTCGCCGCTGGCCAAAACGCATCGTTCCAATCCGCGGTTGGTCGAGCATTTCGACGCCTATATTGCCGGCATGGAAATCGGCTGCGCTTATTCCGAGTTATCCAATCCGCTGGAACAGAAAGAACGTTTTGACGCACAGTGTGCAGCCCGCGATGCCGGTGATGACGAAGCTCAGATGCTGGATGAAGATTACGTCGTTGCGCTTGAGAACGGTCTGCCTCCGACCGGCGGCATGGGTATGGGCATTGACCGTTTGGCCATTTTGCTGACCGGTGCCGATACTATCCGCGACGTTATTGCTTTTCCGACCCTGCGCAAGAAAGATTAAATCTTGACAAAGGCCGCCAGAAAAACACGGTTGCAGAGGAAAAATCTCCCCCGTCGGCTTAAATGGCCGGCGGCAGGGAGTTTTTTTGTATTTGCGGCGTTATTGGCGACGGCTTTGTTTCTCGAATTTTGGCAGAGGGATGATGATAATGCGGCTCTTTTTGCCGGTGCTGTGCCGACGGCGGTAATTGTATTGGATACGGTTCCGACGCAGCCGGAAACGGAACTTTGCTATTACCGCTATCAGCCGTTGACGCCTTTTCCCGAACCGGGAAACCGTTTTTTGTATGATGATACCGAAGAAGTGAAGATTTCTGCTGCGGAGAAAATTGATGCCGAGTATCTGGCGCAGGCTTTGTTTACGGACGAAGAGGAAACGGATATTTCCTACCGCATTGCCGGTATGGTGGAAAACGGCGTTTCAACCGGCGTCAGCACGGCTGACGGCATTTGGGACGTTTTGTGCCATGTCGAAAAAAATGACTTGGCCGATCGCAAGTCTTATGAGCTTTATGAGGAGGAACTGCCCGAAAACGAAGTTCGAGACGAATTTTCCGATTCTCGCGACGGCTATTTTGTATATAACCGCCACAAGAACATTAAAAACGTTCATGTTGCCCTGAGCCGCAAACCGTATTATTTCGGTCCGGAACCGGTAATTGCCGTTGTTATTGACGACATGGGCATCAATCAGCGCCGCACGGCGGATATCAGCCGTTTGAACGCGCCGTTGACTTCCTCTTTTCTTACTTACGGAACCGGATTGAACCGGCAGGTAAAGAAAGCGGTTCAGGCCGGTCACGAAATCATGATACATGTGCCCATGGAACCTAAAACCAAGGCTAATCTGGCGCCTGATACCCTGACAACGGAAATGGACGAGGCCGAAATAAAAAACGGACTGCGAACCATGTTGCAAAAATTTAAAAATGTCCGCGGCATCAATAATCATATGGGCTCGCAGTTTACGGAAGACAAACGGCGGATGAACTATGTGATGGACGTTTTGCGTGATAACAATCTGTTTTTTCTGGATTCCAAGACGTCGGCTCAATCGGTCGGCCGCAGCGTTGCCCGTGAAAAACGGGTGGCTTATGCGCACCGTCACGTTTTTTTGGATAACGAAAACCGGATTGACTATGTGAACAAACAACTGCGCCTGGCGGAAAATATTGCCCGCCGCAACGGTTATGCGGTTGCCATCGGCCATCCGAAGAGCGCAACGTATCAGGCGCTGAAAGAATGGCTGCCCCGCCTGCCGGAAAGAAAAATAAAACTGGTGCATATGAGCGAAATCGTAAAGGTTTTAAACCCGCAGCTGAAGGCTTCTTTTGAGGAAAGCCAGGGCGAATAAAAATTTTTTTTGCAAATTTTTAAAAATATGTCTTGACCTGAACGATATTTGCATATATACATTCGTTAGTTTTTGGCAGATTGCTGCTGAAAAGTCCTAACGGTCCCATCGTCTAATGGTTAGGACACCACCCTTTCACGGTGGCGATACGAGTTCGAATCTCGTTGGGATCACCAATTGCGATACCCTCAGTTTTTGAGGGTATTTTTTTATTTAAAGACTTGATGTAATCGTAAGGTTTTCTAAAGGTATAAGAGATTTTACGGTCTTGCAATTTCAAGTTCGAAAGTAAGATGTGCAAAATCTCTCTTTTTGTTTCTACTTTCGAACTCTGAAAGATTTTATACGCATTATTGCCCAAGGAAAGTATTGTCGCGACTGCGATTGAAAACTTTTCATCAGCTTCTGTCAACAATTCTGATTTCCCCTCTAGTTCGTACTGCTCATTTTTAAGGTCTTCATTCATGTCACGGTATTCTTCCGGTGTAATATATCCCTCAAGCAGTAATGACCGCAGACGTTTAATTTTATCCTGACAGTCATCGTATTTCTTGCGAATGGCTTTGACTTCACGGTTATGGGCTTCATTCTGTCGATTTATGATTTTCTCCATATCAGCTTTAAGATAGCCCATTATCTCTTGCGGTACGGACAAGTTTTTCAATTCGTCTTCAATTTGTTGTAAAACAACGTTTTCATTAACTTGCGGATTGTTACAGTTTCCCTTGAAATGCGAACATTTCAGATAAACATATTCTCTACCGCTAGGTTTCGTTTTGCGGTAGCTACTAACCATACAACCGCATTCTCCACAAGTTATCAGTCCTCGAAAGATAAAGGGCTTTTCGGTGGTTTTGAAATGTTTAGGTTCTTCTGGTTTGCGACCGTGCATAATATCCTGACAAGTTTTGAACAAAGCAGGTGCAATCAATGTTTCGTAATTGTGCTTGTGCCATTGGTCTTTATACAGCATTTCCCCAATGTAGAATTTGTTATTTAATATGCGGTGAATTGTGCTTGTATCAAACGGTTTACCGGAAAACCGACTGACAAGCCCCCATTCTTTGCATTTTTTCATCATGTCCTTAACCGAATAAAGCCCTGTTGCGTATTCTTCAAAAAGTTTCTGAATAATTGGAGCTCGTTCATTGTCAATAATTACAGCGGCTTTTCCGTCCGGTGTTCTTATATTTAAATAGCCTGCTGGAGCTTTCGACATACACCGTCCTTGATTGACAGAATAATCCATACCGTAAACCACATTATCTCGTAAGCTAAGAGCATAGTTTTGAGCCATAACGACATTTAAACCGAGTATGGTTAAGTCACCGGCTTTGGAATCTTTATTTAACACTAAGTTTTCTTGAATCAGGTGAAGCTCAAGCTGTCCGCTTTTTCGCATTTCATCAATCAATGTATAATTCTTGAAGTTTCGAAACAGTCTGTCAGTCTTCAAACATACTAAAGCAACACCACCGCGTTGTTGTTGGCAGAACTTTATGACTTCCATAAATTTTTTACGTTCGCCTCTGGTACTGCTCTCGACTATTTCTGCGTCTTTAATGATAGTCATCTCTTTTCGTTCACAGTATTGAGTTAGCATTTCTGATTGATTTTGAAGTGAATTACCATCACGCTCCTGCATAACGGTCGATACTCGCCTTAATAAAACTGCATTTTTTATCATTTTCAAATCTCCAATTGTTAAAAATAATAATATTATGTGATTTTAGACAAAACAAGCAATTTATTTGTTTCCAATAACGATTGTTAGCTTTTTCTAATGATTGTTACAATATCGTTGGATGTTTCTATCAATCACACAAAACCCTTAGAAACTAACAATTTCCAAACTAACGATGTTTACGCTATTGTTCATATTGTAAGGCAAATGAATTGTCTTTCCAGTCAATCGGCTGTGTATCAATTTTGTCTAAATTATGAAGCTATGAGAAAAGAAGATGTAATTAAATCATGGTATCCAAATGAAGTTTTATCTGATGATGAGGCTTTGGTTATTTATGAGCAGTTATTGAAACTTTTTCTCACTCTTTATTATGCAGACAAAGAAATAAAGGAAATACAAAATGTTTCTTGAATCTTATAATAAAGACGAAATCGTTGAAAAACTCAACATAGCAAAAAAAGATTTCGCATCTTTTGGAAAATTTGAGTTAAAAGGACGTAAACACATACGGCAGGCCATCATTGGGTGTTATGACGTTTGTCTTCATTACAACGAGAAAGTCATTAAAAAGCGATGTAAAAAGGCAAATATTAAATACTCAGCTTCAAAACCAATGAAAATGGTATTAATGTTAGCCATGAACGTTTCAAGTGACTGTGATGATGAACACATAAAAGCAAGAATCAGAACTTATGTTAGAGTCTTGAAACACTTTGATGAGCTTCAATATGATGTTAAAAGAGCTAACGAAGAGTTGAAAAAATTTGGGATTGATTATTTTGCCAATCCTCGTTCAAAAGAGCAATCTGAAGAAGAGGAAGAAGAGAATAATGAAAACCAATTGGAATTTGACTTTAGCAATGAAACATCTGAAGAGAATGATGACCTTGACGAAGATGATGACGATGAAAGTGATGATGATACAGAAGAAAATCATAAAGCCTCTTCATCTAATTCAGCCAAACCTTCTTTGAGCACTAAAATCGTTAACTTTTTGAAAAATAATAAAATTGAAGATGAAAGTTACGTCATCTGGGTTACAGAGGGTGAAGCATTCAAAAGCACAGATGTTGCTTTAATTAAAAAGCTGGATGATTTCGAGTTTTTTAAATTACAATAATAGAAAGGGGGACAATTTAAACTGTTCCCCTTTTTTTGAAAAACGTTGTATTACAACGTTTTTGCGAAAACTGCAAATGTATGTATACAACCATATTTTAAACATAATGCAGTTAAATCAGTCAATTAAGGAATAAATTAAAATGAAAACTTTTTCAGAAAGATTTGAACAAAATGCAAATTTGCAACTCAGAAAAGTGACAAGAGCAATTGATTTGTATGTTAAAGATGTTTATGTAAAGAGCCGATTAATAAGGTATGTTAATAGTCGAACTGGATTTGGAATGATGCAACCTCTAGCTCTCAAAAACTTTTCAGATGTTGCTTATTCATACTTGGAACCAGTTATCGGTAATAACAATATCTCTATGTTTACTGTTGTTGTCGATAAATATAATTTTGGGCAGGATAATTGGAATTTCCAACACAAGTCATTTCAAAAGAAAATAAAAAAGATTTTTAAAGGATATGATTATATCGCTAATGTTGCTTTAGATGAATTTCCTCGGATATCATTCCAGCAAGATGGTACTCTGATGACACCACATATTCACGGAATTTTTTTCAGAACTTTAACTAGATGGGAAAAAGGGAAACTATCGAAACGTATAAAAAAATACTTCCCTCAAAGTAGAATTAGGCCCTTTGTCGTCAGACCTCAATATGATTTAGAATCTGCAATACAGTACAGTTTCAAAGCATTATTTGGCGGAAAAAGAACATTTATGAGGAGAAATTTAACGATTGGCCTCAAAAACACCAATATGACGTACAAGGCTGTTTATGCTAACTTTATTCATCTCAAACGTTTTAGAATATATGATTTAGCTTTTGCAGGGGGAAAAGGAAAAGAAATTTTACGCAATATTATTAGCGACATTAAAAATGGGAATTAATTGTTGGGTGGTTGGCTTATGGGTTGACCGCCTTTTTTCATAGGTAGTTATATACAGTGCGGCGGCTGACGTTATATTGTCTGGCAATTTGCGTTATTGGCGTGCGATTATTAATCAGAGCTTTTATTTCCTCAACTTGTTGGGTGGTTAGTTTAGGCTGACCGCCTTTATATTTGCCGTGAAGTTTGGCAAGAGCTATACCCTCTCGTTGGCGTTCAAGGATTAAATTACGTTCAAGCTCCGCAACGGCTCCTAACATCGTCATCATCATTTTCTGATAAGGGTCTTGCTTTCCATCGCCTTTGAAGGTCAAATTTTCTTTATAAAAGACTATAGTCGCTCCTTTGGCTGTAATTTCCTCTACAAGGTTCAGCAAATCCCGAGTATTACGAGCCAAACGACTCATTTCGTGAATATTTAAAATGTCGCCGGAACGAATATTTAATAACATAGCCTGTAATTCAGGGCGGTCGGTATTTTTGCCGCTGATTTTTTCAATATAAGCTCGGTCGCACGGAATATCTAAAAGTTGTCGTTCGGTGTTTTGGTCGGTAGTTGAAACACGGATATAGTTAAAAATCATATTTTTTGCTCCTTTATGTGAAATTGAAATTTATAACTTGCGTTTACAGGTGTGCAATAAATGCGGTTTTTGACTTTGTTTACACACAAAATCATCTGTGAAAGCACGGTATACTTCATTTATACAGTCTCCGTATCAGCAACAACGACACATACTTCTTCGGGACAAATCTGGTGAACATCGGGAATTTTATCAATGTTAATATATTTAAGATGATTAGAGTCAATTAAATAAATACGATTACCGATTATTTTATCAAGCAGGCTCCAGTGATAGTATTTTCCCTCTAAAGGCAAAATTATCGCGATGTGTTTTTCAGAAGACATATCGGTAAGTCGTTTGATAACCGTTTTAACTCTGGTTCTTTCTGAAAAGGGGAAATAATGATATATTTTTATTTTTTCGGAGAGCTTATTTTCAAGTAAAGTCAAATACTCATCAAGCTGTTGTACCGTTGTCCCGTGTTGGTGAATTTTATATAATAGCCTCCGACGGTGTAAATGGTCGATAATTTCCCCGAAAAGTGTTCTCGCTCTGGTTTGACTAATTGTCACCACACCAGCGGTTGCTTTGATAATACTATTTAGGCTGGCATAAATGCCGCATAGGTTGTCGGTATCTCCCTGACATTTGTAATTCGGGTTACTCAATATTCGTCTCCCCGCATAATTGTTAAGACACGGTTTGTGACATTGGGGTCGCTTGCGTCGGGGCTTAAATAATTATAATCGGTATCGTAATAGTCGATTTTCCAGAAGTATGTATCGTTTTTGAAACTTATTGCCCCAAAATCATGTTCCCCGTAGGGGTCGTTGTCTTCGGTAAATTTATCGAACTCCTGAACTTGTTTCAAAAGCTCACTTCGGTCATCAGTAGGCATTGATTGAATACCTACGGTTAAGACAACGCGTCCGTCACAGAATGTTTTGCGGAATGTGTCGTTCAGCTGTTTTATTTTTTCAATATTCATATTTTACTCCTTTAAAATAAAAAAAGAGCCAAGGTAGTTAACCAAGGCTCTGAATAGTTGCGGATTTGGGTAAGTGATATGCCCTACAAAACTTATTTTTGATGTTTGCAATGTAGAGCATATCTCCTCACTTTCAACCGACAATATAAATCTTATCCGCTCTGATGAAAAAAGCAGACAATATAGGCTATTATATCGGTGATTTATATTCAAAACTGAAACGAATCGAATCAATTTCAAATATAATATATTATAACATACTCTACCTCAAATTGCAACAGTAAAATCAAGTAAAATAGTGAAAAATCAAATGCTTAAATAATTTTATTATATAAACAATAATCAATTTTAGGAGCTCAAAAAAATGAAAAAAGACGATGTCAAAGCTATTCGTGAAATTTTAGAAAGGCTAAAAAAGGACTTAATCCATCGTCAAGGCTTTATTTGTCAGTGGTGCGGTCATAAGGAACTAGCTCCAAAGGGTGGTACTTGCCCTAATAGCCCCAACCACAAACATCAATTCATCAAAGCCAGTATTGATAATAAAAAATGCTCCGCAACCAATAAGTTACAGAGCATTTTATACCGGTTAGCTAATTATTAGAATTTATATTTAGCATTCAGCAAACCGGTGTGGTCTTGGTAGTCCTCACGGAATTTGCCTTCATAACCAAGCGAGAGTTCGACATTATCGTTAACTTCTGCGGTTACACCGGCACCAAATTCCATTCCGAAACGGTCAAGAGCTTCACCGTCAACAG
>OGKF01001395.1_pt1 | contig 10918 bp, 10 predicted proteins | sample 1572391 | NCBI WGS metagenome assembly OGKF01 (sample SAMEA2582095, study PRJEB24529) | metagenome | biome: Human gut stool | place: China | collected 2011
TGACGTCATAACTGATGTCAGGGACTCTTTTTTGTTTGGCCACATGGCGTATGGGACTTATGAGACTAATAAGGCTAATGGGACTTATGGGACGGATGGGAATGATTGGTAATGGAATCCGTTATTTTAGATCTTGTTAGGCTATCTTTGTGATGTGTATATCGAATGAGGGTTTTTAATTATGTGTTGGTGGCAAGGATATTATAAGGTTCATCCGATATGATACTGTTTCAAAAAAGTGAGTCTGATAAGCAATTAAAAAGGGACAGTAGAAATTTAGTGTATATTTATTTTATTAATTCCATATAAATTCCGACCTTTGCTTTATTGAAACAAATCAATTGGAAGTTCTTGCGCGTATCGTGCTGCCTTCAGAAATACTGGATTATTTTAATATAGTATGTATAGAACAGCCCTTTAGTGAGATTTGTATTCATCTTGATGAGTAAATGAATCTTCATTTATTTGAATATGTATATTTCGGGTCAAAAGGTTTTATGAACCCTGTTCATGTTACAGATTTCCCAATTCGTGACCATAATGTTGTTTTAATTATACGTCGTTGCAGATTGATAGATATACGTACAGGCAAGAGGTTTAGTCTCCAATTATGCTTGATGTGGCCTGCCAGGGCACCCGTTACCCCAATGAGTTCGAGACTTTTTAAAAAGAGACATATGGAGACATCCCAGGTGACTTGCCGTACACTTGAGACATTCTATAACATAAATGCACATACGTTTGAAAAGCAGTACAAAGAAACTTTAAGAGTTTTTTCGGGTAGTGTTTCATCGAGTGTGTCTGAATCAAGTTGACTTAACCCCGAATCGGGTATTAGGATTCGGTCGGATTCTTGCTTTATATTGAGCGGATTTTCCTTAGATTTTTCGCAGGCATAGCAGGCTATGTCAAGAAAAAGCTGGCAAAAAGTCGCCAATAGAAAACAAAAGGGCTGATGAAAGCATGAAGGCACAAAATAGATAAAACTATGTGCGATTTAATGAAAAATTGGGGTTAAACGCACTTGATGAAACACTACTGCTTGACAACCCTCAAGATAGAAGGAAACCAGGCGAATGTTCATTTTCCTCCAATGGTTTCGCTCTCTCTGTCTGTCCAGAACCTTCAAAGAAGAATTTTAAACAGGCTCTTAAATATCGGAATTATTTTATAATGGTGCTTGCCAAAACCACTTTTCATCCGATGTGTTGTAATTAGCATGAGGGTATGTCAAACCTACCGGAACTAATGTTACTGTCTTACCTTGAGGATGATTGCTTTCTCCTTCGGGTTCAGCTTGATTTCATATATTTGTTTTAAGAAAGTAGAGATTCTTTGCCATGTACTCCTTAAGATAATAGTCGGCTGTTTGTTTTACTCTGTTGTTCCAGTTCGCCTCTTCATTAAGTATCAATGGCAAGTCATGCTGCAATCTATAACGCACTTCTCCTGGGTGATGCATGATTCCGTTTTCATCTGTGACATATGTTGCAAATGTAGGGGCAGCCCAAACCCATTTATTCAGTGATTTACTCCAGGAAATGCAGATAACATGGCAATCGCTGTCCGTCTCCCATCCTTTCGGGATACATGTTATATGTCTTGCAGGAATCCGCGCAGCAAGCAATGCCTCTGTCAAGCATATAGCAAGAGCCATGCAGTTGTAACCACAACTGTTTCTACGAGCAGATTCGTATGTATTTTCCAAATTTCTTGCTCCGGGAGCCAAACCGTTGCTTCCGTCATGTTCGATGTTGTCATGAACCCAATAAAGGAGATTCTTGATTCTGCTGATGTCATCCTCATTACCGGCTATTTTGTCAAGATTGAACTTCTTGCGTGTCATTCTCAACATTCTGTCTGAAGGCTCAGCGTATCTGAAAGCGATATCAAAGGGTGGTTCTGAGTTGTATTTGGGGGATTCTTTCAAAATATCAAGTTTGGTCTTGACCTCATCCCCAGACTCCATGCGTAATTCATAGCTGCTTTCAATGTGTCTGCTTCCTTACTATTCAAAGCTTTTAGTACGGGATAAAGTATTCTGGCTGACTGATATTCATTGCTTCTCATCCAGTCAGAGTTCTTTGCTGTCAGAATCTGTGCCTGCCACTGCGCAGTCTTTTCCAAATCTTTTATCAGGCGAGGATTTGATTTCAGATAATCGATATCTGCTATTGATGCTATCTTGTCGTTATATATTTTCAGAAATGCACCATGACAGATGTATTTCGTTAAATTAGGACATTTGGAGTCTTTCAATAAATCCAAATCGAAATAGACTACAGTGCTTTCAAATATCACGCTGTCCAATTTCGGACAGTTATGAGCAAATCCTTGGCCTCCAGTACTCGACACAGAACCTCGGAATATGATTTTCCTCAAGTTTGGGCAATTTGTAACTAATGCGCAGTCGAAATAACCGATAGCTCCCTCAAACATTATCTCCTCAAAGTGTTATTATCCATAAATAGACCTCACGGGATATAATCTATATTGCCGAATGTTACTTTTTTCAGATTGGTAAATCCAATATTTCCTAATCTTCCGATTGTCATTATGTCGGGAATATAAATTTCTTCGGCATGAGAGTCGTAAACTAGGCTATCCGGAAACATTCGTATTCCATCCCTCACTAGTCCGTCAAAATGGTCAGGAAGGAGCATGAAGAACGATATTCTGGGAAAAAGACGGAATTACTATTGTAATTGCAGCAATTAAGCAAATAAAAAATCTATGCATAAATATATATATTCAGAATGATAAAATTAATAAAAATCCGAACACAGCGGTCACATTGCCAAATAAATTGGAAAGCGTACGGACGCTAAACAAAAACATTCTCCCAGCAAGACTCTCGCCGCAAGAGCCTTCAATACAGGACGATCCTGTTTCATGTAATCTCTTTTAATAATATAACGTGAGTTCGACGAATTGTAAATGCCTGTAAGTTTGGTGATAAGCGAAAATCGTTGTAACTTTATGGTGCTGAATTACAAAGTATTCAAACAATAATCGCCATGATCACCGGGAGCAAAGTTATAGAATTATTTTGTATGGCAGACGATTTAGCTTCGCTGATTTTCAATTCTGCAAATTTTGATGCTATGATGGCAAAATATACGCTAAAACCAACCGTAAAACGCAAATTTAATTATTTGTTGGTGGCAAAGATATAATAAAAACAAAAGTGGGATTAGATTACTGCCATAAATTGTCTGGCAGTATGACTAACCCCACTTTTGTCTTTTAATTATGTTTCTTAGAATTGCTCCAAGATCTCTATTCTTTTCTTTGTATCCGGGTGCGTGCTGAATAATGAATTAAAGAAATTCATCATGCCCGGTGCGAAGTGTTGCGGATGAATGATGAACAGCTGCGCGATATCGTCACGCTTGACGTTATTCAATCCAGGATCGCCTGATATCTTTCTCAGAGCAGAAGCAAGCGCCAAAGGATTGCCGCAAAGCTCAGCACCTCCGGCGTCGGCCATATATTCACGTTTACGCGATATTGCAAAACGCGTAAGCAATGTGAAGAAGTAAGCAACTGCACAGCATAAAGCTCCGATTATGAATACCGCAATCATAGACAGTCCGTTGCCGCGGTTGTCCTCGTCATCACTGCTGCGGCTGCTTAGTCCGCCAAACCAGAATGCGTTATACATCATCTGGATAACGAGGCTCATTATGGTTGATACGATGCCGACAAAGATGATGCTTGTTATCAGCAGTCTTGTGTCGTGATTACGGATGTGCGTCAGCTCATGAGCTATCACACCTGCAAGTTCGTCATCGTTGAGCCTGTCGATTATTCCTGTTGTCAGTGTAACCGTGTAGCTCTTTTTATCTATACCGCTTGCAAAAGCGTTCAGCTGCGGGTCGTCTACGATGTTAATCTTTGGCATATCCATGTTGCATGTCATGCAAAGATTTTCAACTATATTGTAGATTTTGGGATTTTCCTTACGTGTAAGCGGTCTTGCTCCTGTAGCGGCACGTACCATTGCCGTATTTGCAAAATACGCTATTGTAAACCATATTCCTACGCCCACGATGACCCATGGTATGGTGTTCATGAAGTAATAGTTTACTGTTGCGGCGTCAAGCTGGTGTACAATGTTGCCGTATTGGTCGTAGTATCCGTTTCCGAAATAGTTTACCAGTGCGAGGAATACCCATACCATGCCCAGAATTATTACGGGAAACAAGATCAGCAACATTATTGTCAATCTGTTGTTGCGCATAATCTGGGTGTGCATTCCGACATATCTCATATATGCTTGCGATTTATGTTAGAATTTAATTTCAGGTGCCTTGTCGTATGTTGCGCGCTCTTCCTGTGGAACCTCGAACATAGGTTCTTTTTTAAATCCGAACATTTTGGCAAAGATGTTTGACGGGAATGTCTCAACTGCGTTGTTGAGCTCTCTTGTTGCCGAATTGAAGAATCTGCGTACTGCGGCAAGTTTGTTCTCAAGGTCAGCAATCTCGTTCTGCAGCTGCATGAAGTTCTGGTTAGCCTTCAGGTCAGGGTAAGCCTCGAGTGACACCTTTAAGCCGGCAAGCGCACTTGTCAGGGCATTTTCTGCATTGATCTTGTCGTTTATTGTTGTGGCGCCCATTGCTGCCGTGCGTGCTTCTGTAACTCTCTGCAGCACTTCGCGCTCGTGTGTGGCATATCCTTTCACCGTGGCTACAAGCTGCGGCACAAGGTCGTGGCGCTGTTTAAGCTGCACGTCGATATTTGCGAAGGCATTTTCGCGGTTGTTTCTAAGTTTTACAAGATTGTTGTACAGGCTTACACACCAAATTGCAAGCAGTACGACGATAACTAAAATAATAATTCCTGTTGTCATAATTTTTTAATGATAAATGGTTTCATAAGTTTGTTTACAAATATAATACCATTTTATGAATATCTGAGGTTTCTTTAAGTCTTTTTGTTTATTATTCTTATTTAATATGAAGGTTGTAGCCAATAAGGACACATGCCGGTTTAGTTTCGTCATGAAATAAAAAACTCTGCATGACAGGATCTATCCTATGACATGCAGAGCGTTATGTTAAGTTTTAATGTTTATTTCAGCAGATTCATTACTTTGTTGAAGTATCGCTGAGTGCCTTTTATGCTGTATCTGAGTCCGCCGTTCCACGACCTTATGGCTTGCTCTATGCTGTTTTGCGGATTGTGGACCGACTGAAACAAAATGAACATCTCTTTCGATTTTGCCACGTTAAAGCGGTCAGACAGCTTAAATCTTTTCTTGCTTTTTCTTCTTTTCAGGATGTTGTTGCACTCTCTTACCAGAATCGGAGTTATCTGCATTGCTCCGCATGAGTTGCCGCTTACGGCTTTGGGGTTTCCTTCGCTTTCGACTTGAATAATGGCGTCCATCACCGGATTCCAGTCGAATTGAGGGCTTTGAGTTTCGTTGTTTTCTGCAAAAGCATATAAATTTGCTGTAAATACAAATAATAATACTAATACTTTTCTTAATATTCTCTCCATATTTTACGGTTTATGGCATCTGGACATATAAAAAAACAGGGATGTCCGCGGCAAGCGGTTCGTATGAGAAAAATTATTGAACCGAGTCTGGATGCCAGTTATATACTAACGCGAATGGCGGCTTTCAAAACAAAAGAAGATACGCCATTCAATCTTTTTACCGCTGCAAAGGTATGAAAAAAAATGCGATTATCCAAACTTTGTTCCGTTTTTTAAACATTTTGCATTGAAATAAGCATTTTATATCATGTTGAAAATCAACTAATTGCTTTAAAAATATGTAAAATATTTTCGGCTGCCGTCTTGCGCCCGAATTTAGGCGAAACATAATGTTAATGCACGTTTCCGGACATTTGTTGTTATAAGAACGGCCCATTTTTATATCTTAAATCATGTTGCGTGTTAAAGTGTTATAGACTATAACTATGCTAAGATTGTTGCAGGAGTGAATAAGGGGCAATGTCGCTTTGCCATGCAGGTAAATTATTGTCATAGTTTTGCCTTGCGCCAGTTTCCGCTATTTTTTCATGATATAGGGTAAGGATTGCATGCATCAGAATTAAACCTCAAAAAACTGAAAGGAAAATGTGCTATTATCCTTAACGAAAAGCCGGAACGATAGCTTTAAATATGCGGACTGTAAGCAAAATCGTGCTTATTGGTTTCAAATCATTAACCTATTGTTTACGGTCCGTAAGTGGCCCACTTTTAATGCAAAAGTGGCCGAGTTTTTTGTCGCAAACAAATGGTTTTTTATGCCCAGTCCGATGTTCCGTGCATTTCAGTGCAGGCATTGTTAGAAAAACATTGTTTATCCCAATCTGCCGGTATTAATAAGTTTGCTGTGTGATTCTTCCTGTTGGCTGATGACGTAATGTATCTTGAGCTGTGTTTTCTGAAGGCCGACAATGGATTTTCTTGCCTGCAAGCGTTTGGCTTTCAGGATATTAAAATAAGACAAACAGCTCATTATTTGGCTGACAATGACCTGCCCGGGTTAAAAAACTGCGTTTTTCGTTTGTCTTTTCATTCTCCTTTCACTATTTTTGACTACCTTTGCATTGACGATTGTTGAAACATGCCATATTGGCAGGCTTAATTGTATGTCGGCATGCGTCATGCCGGGCATGTGTAAGAGGCACGGCCTGTTTCGTGCATGTTGTTTTTTTTGAATGATTAACGGATAATTTTTTTATATAATATGTATTACGTTTCTAAGCGAATGGAGATTGCTGGCTGTCATCGCCTTACTCTTTCTTATGACAGCAAATGCTGTAATCTGCACGGACACAACTGGATTGTTACGGTTTATTGCAAGTCGCGTGAGCTTAACGCTGAGGGTATGGTTGTTGACTTTAAGCATATAAAGGATAAAATTCACGGATATCTCGATCATGGCAATTTCAACGAACTGCTGCCGTTCAATCCTACGGCCGAAAACATTGCAGCCTGGATATGCAGTCAGGTTGAACACTGCTATCGGGTGGATATAGAAGAAAGCGAGAACAACAAGGTGTCATACGTTAAAGACGAAGACTGACATTTATGAGGGTAAACGAAATTTTTTATTCGCTTCAGGGCGAAGGCTACTTTACCGGAACACCAGCCGTCTTCGTACGTTTTTCAGGCTGCAATCTCAGTTGCAGCTTTTGTGACACGGAGCATACGTCGTTTACGGAAATGTCCGAGGAAGACATCGTCCGTGAGGTGTGTGCCTATCCGGCTGCGCATGTGGTTATCACCGGCGGCGAGCCGACAATGCAGCTTACAGCTTCGCTTGTTGACAGGCTGCACGCTGCCGGAAAGTATGTGCAGATAGAGACAAACGGCACTTATCGTCTGCCCGAAGGCTGCCGTGTCGACTGGATTACGTGTTCGCCCAAATACCGCCCTGTCGTCCTGACGCATATCGACGAACTGAAAGTGGTGTTTCAGACGCCGGAGCAGGATATGTCGCAATATGACGGCATGGAGGCTCAGGTGTATAGCCTGCAGCCATGCGACGTGAATGACGACAGGCGGAATGCCGTGATATTAAAAGATGCCGTGGAATATTGCCTTTCGCATCCCAAGTGGCGTCTTTCGCTTCAGACCCATAAAATAATTAATGTGAGATAACGGCCTTCAGCCTTTACGGCGACATGGCTCGCCTGTGTCTGAATAAAGTGGCCCGACAGTTATGCCGTCTGTGGCAATTCATAAGAAATCAATGAGGCAATTAGGCATAGCCTCATTGATCACCACCGTTGAAGTGAAGTATTTTCAGCAGCTGCTTTTCGTGCTGCAGTTCCTTCAAGCCCTTGTCGGGCGATATGAGCATCATGCTCCTTATCACGTCGTTTTGTCCGCACGTGTAGTTATAATAGTCAATAAGTTCTCCGGTGAGCTTTTCTTTCAGGATAACTTCTGTTCTTAGTTTTTCAAACTCCTCCAGTGGTATTTCGTCTCCCTGGCGTACAAAGATAATACGCCTTGCGATAGGATTGCGGTTGTAGTCGTGCGTGAGATAAATGCCCTTAATCACTTCAGGATATTCAATGATAGGCAGTTGCAGATAAATAACCTTCAGTGCGAGCTGCAGCCTCTTTTGTTCGTTGAACATCAGATAGCCAATCTGGAACGGCGAGAACAGGCCTACTCCTACATAATAGTCGCCGGCCATATTCTGGCAGTATACCTTCGGCAGGGTGTCGCCGTCGGCAATGGATGATATCATGTAGGGCTCATCCTTCAGTCCGTCGGCATACGACGAAGCGCTGTACGACTGGTACAGGCCTGTGTATATGCCTGCGTTGGGAAGATACTTTATTGATTCTTTTTCAATATCGTCAAGAAACGGACGGCTGTTGCTCTTTCCGCTTATCAGTCGTGGCTCTATATGGCACACCTTGTCGTACAGTTCGTCAAGGCATCCCAGCAGCTTTCTCTTAGACACATTGTTCACCTGCTGCAAGGCGTTGTTAAGCGCGTAGTCGCTGTCGTTGCCGCCGGATATGCTGTTGATGTAGGCAGGCAGTACAGACGAATATAAAGAAGACAGAACGCTCGATGTTATGTTCGTCTCCTCCGAAATGTCCTTCATCTTCACTCCTGCGTCACGCAGTTTCTTCAGTTGCTCATACAGTGATACCAGTTTATCCATATCCTTTATTTTTGGCGCGAATGTACCAAAACGATATTACAAAAACATTACCATTCTGATTCATTATCATGATATGAAAATTACATAATGAATACACGTTTTTTGGGCGTTATAATATATGATTAATTGATTTTTTCATATTGCAGACCGATATACTTTTGCTGCCGTAATTAAAAAAATGAACAAACAAAATCATCAATATAATTATGGAAAAAGCAACAAAGAACAAAAGAATGTCGGAACTCCTGCTTATACTTTGGGCCGGAGGTGCAGCCTTGCTGTCTTACTCGCTTGTATATGCCTTGCGCAAGCCGTATACGGCAGCCTCTTTCGAGGGATTGACCCTGTTTGGAACAGATTATAAGGTAGCTGTTACAACCATTCAGATACTTGGGTATGTAATAGCAAAATTTTTCGGTATAAAACTTATCTCTGAGCTGAAACGCGAAAACCGCTTCCGCTTTTTTGTAACATCGGCAATAATGGCCGAGGTGGCTTTGATAGGCTTCGGCGTGCTCAGCGCTCCTTACAATGCCGCAGCAATGTTTTTCAACGGCCTTTCGCTCGGATGCATGTGGGGCGTTATCTTTAGTTTCATTGAGGGCCGCAAGGTTACGGATATGTTGGCGAGCCTTTTGGGCGTAAGCATGGTGTTCAGTTCCGGAATAGCCAAGAGCTTCGGACTCTTTGCCATGAACGAACTTAATATAGACCAGTTCTGGATGCCGGCAGTCATTGGCGGCGTGGCCCTGCCTCTGCTTGTGCTTATGGGCTATCTGCTTAAGCGTCTGCCCAGCCCTACACAGGAAGATATCGAGTTGCGCAACGAGCGCGTTGTCTTAGACTCTGAAGGCCGCAAGCGTCTGTTCCTGAGTTTCGCGCCAATACTCACGCTGCTGTTTATCGGCAACTTCATGCTCCTTGTCCTGCGCGACATCAAGGAAGATTTCCTTGTGCTTATTCTCGACATGAGCAATCAGTCGTCATGGCTGTTCGCACAGGTCGACACTATAGTTACATTGGCCATACTTGCCCTGTTCTCCGCCTTTGTGTTCTTCCGCAGCAACATCAAGACGCTTATGTGCCTCATGGGCATAGTCATACTGAGCTGTATCACCATGGCATACGTGTCGTTCAACTACAAAGCCCTCGACCTGCAGCCTGTTGTGTGGCTGTTCATAGAGAGCCTGTGCCTTTATATAGCCTATCTTACGTTCCAGACAATATTCTTCGACCGTTTCATAGCCTGTTTCAGGATAAAAGGCAACGTTGGATTCTTCATCGCGATAATCGACTTTATCGGATACATGGGAACGGTAACACTGCTTTCAACCAAGGAGTTCCTCAATTTTGACATGGAATGGTTCGACATGTTCAACCACATGGCATTCTTCGTCGGTGCAGTATGCACAGTCTTGTTCACAATAGTAGCCACACTTATCTACAAGCGCTATTCGCTTAACAACAGAAACAAGACAAAAAACTCTAAGATGGATTTGTTTATAAACCCTCAATATAATACAATTTAAAATGAACTACGACATCATAATCATAGGAGGCGGTCTGCTCGGAACAGCCACTGCCTATCAGTTGGCAAAACGCAAAGCCGGTAAGATATTGCTTTTAGACGGTAACGAGATTGCATCTCAGGCCTCTTCGCGCGCGGCCTGCCTGCTGACACGTGCGCGGACAAAACCGGCGCTGATGGAACTGGTGCAGGAAACCTACGACTGCATAGACGAGATAGAACAGCTTCTTGGAGAGTCGCTCGAGCTGCAGCAGTGCGGAAGCGTTACGATTGCTTCGTCAGAAGCCTCGCTGAAGGGTGTGGAAGCCTTGGAGAGTGCAGCCAACGACTTTGGCATTCCGAATGAACGGATATCACAGAAACGTGTGAAAGAACTGTTGCCATGGATCAACGAAACTGCCGCTGACGTAGCCGTATATATGCCCACAGACGCCTTTATCGACTCTGCACTGCTGTGCTCTGGATATGCCAGGGCTGCAAAGGCGCTGGGTGTGGAACTGAGAACTAACTGCAAGGTGAGGTCGATACAGACCGAAGGCGGAAGAATAAGCGGCGTTGAACTGCCTGACGGTGAGATGATAAGTGCTCCCGTTGTTGTCAATGCTGCCGGTTCATGGGCCAATCTGCTTATGCGTCCGCTCGGTGTAGGACTGCCGTTTACGCCCGTAAGGAGCCATTTCTGGATTACCGGCATCGACAAGCAGCGCTTCCCGGTAAACCATCCGTTCTCTGTCATTCCT
>OGKF01001400.1_pt1 | contig 10892 bp, 9 predicted proteins | sample 1572391 | NCBI WGS metagenome assembly OGKF01 (sample SAMEA2582095, study PRJEB24529) | metagenome | biome: Human gut stool | place: China | collected 2011
TTGCCGTTGTGGAAGTGAAGGAGAAGCGCGGCTGGGAGTGCATCGTCTGCAAGAAAGCGTAAGGAGAACCCTCTCAGGCGCTGACGCGCCAGCTCTCCCGAAGGGCGAGCTATAAGATGTAAAAGGATTGATAAAATGCCGCACCGTTATTTTACCACCGAGATCTCCGACGGCACCGCCACCCTGCGCGGGGCCGACGCCCACCATCTTGCCCGCGTGATGCGCGCAAGGCTGGGCGATACTGTCATTCTATGCGACGGCAATGCCGTGGAATACACCGCCACCATCACCGGCTTTGGCGATGAGTGTGTGGAGTTCCGGGTGGAGCCGGGCTATCCCAGCGCCGCCGAACCCAGCGTGGAGGTCACTCTGCTGGCTGGTTATCCCAAACAGGACAAGCTGGAGCAGATCATCAAGCACGGCGTGGAGCTGGGCGCAGCCCACATCGTGCCCTTCTTCAGCCGGTATTGCGTGGCGGCCCCCAAAAAAGAGGAGCAGAAGAACGAGCGCTACAACCGCATTGCGGTGGAAGCCGCCAAGCAGTGCGGCCGGGGCATTCTGCCGGATGTGGCCCTGCCGCTGGCAAACTTTGGTGCCGTGTGCCGCACCTTTGCACAGTACGACCTTGTGCTGTTCTGCTACGAGTGCGGCGGCGCGCCCCTGCGCGACCTGCTGGCGGCTGCAGCGCCTGCTGACGGCCAGAAGCTGAAAATCGCCATCGTGACTGGTGCCGAGGGCGGCTTTGCCGCCGAGGAAGCCGAGATGGCCGCAAAGGCCGGTGCCAGAACGGTGGGCCTTGGCCCCCGCATCCTGCGGTGCGAGACCGCCCCGCTGGCGGTGCTTGCTTCGGTAATGACCCTGACAGGGAATCTGGAATAACAAAAAAGCAGCTGCAATGCAGCTGCTTTTTTGTTATTTTCAGGGTTTATGTTTCTGCTTCCAGCAGAGCTTTCTTCACATTCAAAAGGTTCTGCGGGCTCACCGAGAAGCTGCGCAGGCCCAGCTGCAGATACTGCACCGTGTTGGCCGGGTTGCCCACCGCAAGGCCGCAGATGGTCACCGGCACATTGCGCACCTTTGCGGCATCCATCACCATGGTGATGAGCTTTTTCATGGCCTTGCTGGCCGGGCGGTAGTAGTGCTCGGCGCTGGCAAGCTCCCGGTCTGCCGCGTGGGCGTACTGGGTCAGGTCGTTGGTGCCGACCACAAGAAAATCGACCCCGTGCTCTACAAATTCCTCAGCGGTCAGGCAGGCAGCGGGTACGCTGAGCATCACGCCGAACTTTGTATCTTCGTTGAACGCCACGCCGCGCTCCCGCAGGTGCTCGCGGCAGCGCTCCACCACACGCATGGCTGCGTCCCAGTCCTCCACATTCGTCACCATGGGGAACATCACCCGCAGCGGGCCGCGGGCGGCGGCGCGCAGCAGCGCACAGAGCTGCGTCTCGAACTGGTGGGGCTGGCGCAGACTGTTGCGGATGCCCCGCAGGCCAAGCTTGGAAGACTGCAGGCCCTGATAGGCGTCGGAAATGGTGCGGTCTGAGCCAAAGTCGAAGGTGCGCACGGTCACCTGACGGCCCTGCGCCGCCGCCAGACAGGAGCAGTAGAAGAAATACTGCTCCTGCTCGTCCAGAATGCGGCCCGGCAGCATCATGTAGCCGGTGCGCAGCAGGCCCACGCCCTGTGCGCCGGACTGCATGGCCGTGTCGATGTCCTCCGGCCCAAAGCAGTTGGCCAGCAGCTCAAAGGGCTGGCCGTCCTTTGTCCTGTTGGGCAGAGCATGCAGCTGCCCCATCTCTTTGTTCTCCCGCTGCAGCTCGCAGATGCGGGTCTCGGCCTGCTGGCGGGCGGCAGCGTCCGGGTCCAGCGTGCACTGGCCCCCGGTGGCATCCAAAATCACGGTGCGGCCGTCGCAGTCGTCCAGAAAATCCCGGCCCACCTGCACGATGCCCGGGATATTCATTGCCCGGGCAATGATGGCCGCGTGGCTCTGGCCGCTGCCCTCTGCCGTGATGATGCCAAGGATCATGCCGGAGGGCACGCTGAACAGGTCGGTGGGCATCAGCCGCTCTGCGGCAAGGATCACCGGGTGATCCAGCGCCAGCCACATGCGGGGGCGGTTGGTGATGATGTTGATGACCCGGCGGCTTGCGTCGAGGATATCCACACTGCGCAGCTGCATGTAAGGGTTGTCCTTCATGTTGGCCAGCTGGTCGGCGTAGCGCTGGCCCACCTGATTCATAGCCGCTGCCGCGCCAATGCCTGCATTGATGCAGAAGCGCACCTCGTTCATCATGCCCTCATCGTCCAGCATCATGCTCTGGAACTGGAAGATGGCCTGCTCGCTGGGTGCGGCACGGTCTGCCATGGATTCCAGCTCATCCTGCGCCGTGCGGATGGCATCGGTGAGCAGCTGCAGCTCCCGGGACGGTTTAAAGGGGCCCACGGTCGTGGTCTCCACATGGTGCTCCAGACGGCTCACCTGCCCCAGCACAAGGCCGGGAGAAGCGCAGGAACCTTTATACACTTTCATGTTCGGTCACCTCCGGCAAAAGCTCGGCTTCCGGCGTGGTCAGGGTGCGCCAGACCAGCGCCTGCAAAAAGGTATTGGGCAGCAGCGCGGCCAGTGCGGCCCGCGCCGCATCGGCACTGCCCTCAAACAGCGGTGCAAAGCTCTGCATCCGTGCCTGATCGCACTTTGCAAGGAATGCATCGCACAAAGTATGGGTGGTGTAGTAATGGGCCGGGTCCACACCGGCATCTTCCGCGGCGGCTTCCAGCGGGGCAAGGTCGGCATCCTTCATCTTGGCCAGCAGCAGGGCGGCATCCGCCGTCAGGGTGACCGGGTATTTCTCCCGCACGGCCTTTTGCACCCGCTCAAATTTTGCGTGGAACGCAGCAGCGTCCGCGCAGCTCTGGGCATCACAGGAGACAGCATAGGCACACCCCCGCAGATATCCCATAGCGCGGCGGGTATCATAGTAGCCCAGCTCGATGTTGCGGCGGGCGGTGTCGGGGTCAAAGTGCAGGATATCGCCCAGCTCCCAGTAGCTGCGCACCATCACGGTGGGCAGGCCGGTGAGGTTGGGGCGGGTGATGCCCACGCCTTCCAGATCGACGCACACCAGTTCATCCGCGCCCATGCGTTTGGCAAGACCGGTGGGCATGTTGTCGCTGTAGCCGCCATCCAGAAACTTGACCCCGTCGATCTCCCGCGCACGCAGCGCCGGGAAGCAGGCAGCGGAGGCCATCAGGTAGTCCTTGACCTTTCCTGCCGGGATCTCGTCCAGCGTCAGCTCCCGGGGCTTTAAGCCCCGCTGCTCCACCGTGACAAGGCCGAAGCGGATGGGAGCCGCGCGCAGGGCATCCTCGTCCAGAACCCGCTCCACGATCTCTTCCAGCGGGGTCACATCCATGCCGCCGGCTTTCACCACGCTGCGCAGGAACTGGTGCAGGGCCGAAAGGTCGGCATCCTCCTCCGGCAGCTCCATCACATCCTTGCTGCGGATGGCCAGCCACATATCGCGGGCCGTCTCGTACTGATCCAGCACGAACATGGCACCGTTCAGGCTGCCAACGCTGGTGCCGGTAATGATCTGCGGGTGCCAGTCCAGCTCCATCAGCGCGCGCCACACACCCACCTGATAGCTGCCCCTGGCTCCGCCGCCCGCCAGCACCAGAGCTTTGCACGGAGCACTGCGTTCATCCATTGCATCCGCCTCCTTTGATCGTTTCCGGTTTTGTTCAGATTATAGCATATTTCCAGAGAAATTTCTTCCGTTTTTTGTAAATTGATGCCTTTCTCCCGGCAAAGAAACATGGTATACTTGTCAGGATTTCAAAAGGAGGCATTCTCATGCACTGCAAGCAATGGATCTTTGATATGGACGGCACCCTGACCGACAGCATGACCGTGGTGTGGGAGGGTGCCCCCGACGCACTGCTGCGCCGCTATGGCCGCACCCCGCGGGGGGATCTGCGCGCCACACTGCTGAACATGGGAATGCAGGAGGGCGCACAGTATCTGATCCGGGAGTATGGCCTGCCGCTGACCGAGGAAAGCTATTTTTCCGTGATGCGCGAGGTGATCGCCGAATTGTACGAGACCGTGGAGCTGAAGCCCGGCGTGCGCACGATGCTGGCAAAGCTGCAGGCCGAGGGCGCACGCATGTGCATCTGCTCCAACACCTGGGCCGAACAGTGCCGCACCGTGCTTACCCGGCTGGGCATCGCGCAGTATTTCTCCTTCATCGTGGAAGCGCAGGGCGTGCTGCACAAAAGCCGTCCGGAGGTGTTCTTTGAGTGCATGAGCCGTCTGGGCGGTGCCGACCCCGCCGCCTGCGCCGTGTGCGAGGATGCCGTATACGCCGCCGCCACCGCCCACAAGGCCGGGTATTACGTCATTGGCATCGCAGACCGCACCTCTGCCGCCGACGAGCCGGAGATGCGCCGCATCTGCAGCCAGTTCGTGCCCCGGTGGGATATGCTGGACTGGACACGTGTGTAAGAAAAAAGGGCCGCAGCGTGCGGTTCTTTTCTTTATCTGATCCTTCTTTGCTCTTGCATTTTGTTCGCAAGAAGAGTATGATATTATAAATAGGACTGCCCCAAGGGGGAAGTGTCCTCATTTGTGAGAATACACTCTGTGATTTTTAATATAAAGGTATAATATCCGTAAAGAGGAGACCTTCCGTCATGAACAACCCACTCGTCAGCATTATCGTGCCTGTGTACAACGTGCAGAATAGTGTTGCCCGCTGTCTGGAGAGCATTTGTGCCCAGACATGGAAGGATATCGAGGTCATTCTGGTCAACGACGGGTCCCGGGACGAAAGCTTTTCCATCTGTGAGCAATTCCGTGAAAAGGACCCCCGCATCGTTCTGGTGGACAAATCCAATTCCGGTGTGTCGGAGACCCGCAACTGCGGCATGTCCCTTGCAAAGGGCAAGTATGTGCAGTTTGTGGACAGCGACGATTATCTCGACCCTGATTTTACCGAGCGGCTGGTGACTGCTGCCGAAGCAAACAACGCCGATCTGGTCATTGCACCTTACTGGATGGTGATTCCCGCCAACTCTTCCAAGGCCACGCAGGCACTGGAAAACCTGCAGGAGAACCTTGGCATCGATGCCGAGAAAAAGCCTGATGATATCCGTGAATACGGCTTCCTGCCCGAGGGCATCTACGACCGCGATACCTTTGCCCTGCGCCTGATGGAGAAGCCCGCATCCTTCTTCTACAGCGTGCTGTGGAACAAGCTCTACCGCCGGGATATTCTGGCAGACCATCATCTGCAGTTCACCAGCGAGGTGCGCTGGGCCGAAGATCTGGTTTTCAACCTGGAATACATTTTGTACGCCAATGTTTTCGTATCCATTTCCAAAGCGGGCTACCACTATGTGCAGAACCCCCAAAGCATCTGCCACACCCAGATCAATCTGGCTTCCATCGTGCAGAACAAACTGCAGGTGTTCCGCTATTACAAGGAGCTGTACACAAAGCTGGGCCTGTACGATCAGGTGCAGCCGCAGCTGTATAAATTCCTGACCGCGTTCTCCGAGAACGCCTATCCCTCCGGTTCTCCCCAGAAGATCATCATGGACATGGCCAACCACTGGGGCTTTGGTGTTCTGGATGCTTCCGACAAGGAAAAGAAACGCAAAACCGAACCCGATGCCTGATCTCCGGGCACGAAAAAAAGAGCCGTGAAAGCGGCTCTTTTTTGTTTGCCATTTTACCGGTCGATCCAGCTGCGGAAGGCTTCACGCACTGCACCCTCCCGTCCGCGCGGGATGGGGATGCGCGCACCGCTGCACATCTGCAGCTCGCCCGCCGTCAGCAGCTGTGCCGCCGCCAGATTGACCACATAGGAGCGGTGCGGCTGCAAAAAACGCCCGTCTTCCAGCAGCGGCTTTGCTACCTCGGCAAAGGACACCCGCAGCGAAAGGGACACCACATCCTCGCCGCTGAGCAGATGGAAATGCACCACATGGTGGGTGCACTCCAGATATTCGATCTGCGCATAGGCCAGCGCCCGCAGGCCTTCGGCGGTGGCAACGGTCATTGCCGGGCCGTACTCCGGCTCGGTGGCGCGGGCAAGCAGGGCCGAAAGCTCCTGCTGGTGCACCGGCAGAAGCAGATACTGCATGGCATCCACCCGGAAAGCACTGTAGGCGTGGGCCGGTGTGCGGGCCGCAAAGGCCAGCGGAGCCCTGCGGCCCCGGCGGCGCAGCTCCGCAGCCGCCGAAAGCCCTGCCGGGGCCGCTACAGCGCCCAGCTCGATGAGATACAGGTCAAACCGTTCTCCCTCGGTGTCCCGGCGCAGCAGCGCATCTGCATCCGGCAGCTGCTGCACGATGCAAGCATCCTGCCGCCGGGCAAAATATTCCATGCACTGGCGTTCCAGCCCACTGCGCAAGGCCGCGTCCGGGCTGCATACCGCAATGTGAAATACCATTTCACATCCTCCTTTCTGCCAGCCGCCCGCCTTGATTTTTGCGCAGGGCTGGAGTATGATAAATAAAACTTTGCTGCATCGAAAAAAGAAAAAACGGAGGGACCCGCCATGCCGCAGCCGCTTGTCAGCGTTATTGTGCCCGCCTATAACGCGGCGGGCTTCATCTCCCGCTGTGTGGAGAGCATCACATCCCAGAGCTACCCGGAGCTTGAGATCCTTCTGCTGAACGACGGCTCCACCGACGACACCCTTGCTGTCTGCCGGAAGCTTGCTGCCGCCGACAGCCGCATCCGTGTGGTGGACAAGCCCAACACCGGCGCAGCAGACACCCGCAGCTGCGGCCTTGCCCTTGCCCACGGCGAATACATCCAGTTTGCGGACAGCGACGATCACCTGCTGCCGGGCTGCACCGCAAACCTGGTGGCTGCTATGCAGCGCAGCCATGCCGACCTTGTGCTGGCTCCCTACCGGATGATGGTGCCCCGCAAGGATGGCGGCTATGACACCCGGGAGTACAGCCTGCTGCCCGCCGGGGTGTACAACAAGGTGGATTACCTGTGGCAGCTCACCGGCAATGCCGCTGCCTTTTACTACGGCGTGCTCTGGAACAAGCTCTACCGCCGGGATCTCATCCAGATGGCGCACATCCGGTTCGAGCATGTGGTATACGCCGAGGACCAGCTGTTCAACACCCGGTATCTGCAGGTGGCACAGCGGTTTGCCGCCATCGACGAAGCCGCCTACTGCTACATCCAGAACCCGCAGAGCGTATGCCATACGCAGGTGAGCGCGGCGGACATGCTGCGCCACCGCAGCCGGATGTACCACACCTACAAGGAAATGTGTATCCAGCTGGGCGTGTACGATAAATTCCGCCTGCGGCTGCACGGCATCTATCTGAGCCTGTTTGAAAGCCCTCTGCCCAACGGCCCGGTGCAGAAGCTTTCCGACGCATTTGCCCGCACCCACAGCCGCATCTGAGAAAAGGAGAACCTATGGAATTTCCCCTTGTAAGCATCATCGTGCCCATGTACAACACTGCCGGGTGCATTGCCCGCTGTGTCAAAAGCATCTGCGCCCAGACTTATAAAAGCATTGAGATCCTGCTGCTGAACGATGGCTCCACCGACGGCACCCTTGCCGTCTGCCGCGCCCTTGCCGCCAGCGACCACCGCATTGCACTGGTGGATAAAACCAACACCGGCGCAGCGGATACCCGCAATCAGGGCATTGCGCTGGCCCACGGCAAATACATCCAGTTTGTGGACAGCGACGACTGGCTGGCCCCCGATTTTACGGAAAAGCTGGTCTCCGCCGCCGAGGCCCACACCGCCGATCTTGTGATCGCGCCCTTCTGGATGGTGTACCCGGAAAACTATGTGGAGCACATCCGTCCATGGGAAAAGGCGCTGCAGCATGTGCTCCAGCGCAATCCGCCCCGCACCCGGGCCTATGGCTATCTGCCTGCCGGGGTGTACACCGGACAGGAGTACGCAAAGCATCTGATCCAGAAGCCGAACACCTTCTACTATGGCAGCCCCTGCAACAAGCTCTACCGCCGTGACCTCCTGCGGAAGCACAGCCTCCATTTCCGCAAAGAATTGTTTGCGGAGGATCAGCTGTTCAACACCGAATATCTGCGCTATGTGCGCACCGCCGTTTCCATCCCGGACATCGGCTATTACTACCTGCAGAACAGCCAGAGCGTCTCCCACTCCAGAGTGACCACCGCCGACATCCTTTCGCTGCGGCGGCGGGTGATGCTCCTGTACCGGGACATCTACACCGAACTTGGCATCTACCCGGAAACGCGGGCGGCCATCCTGCGTTCGCCCTTTGGCGAAAACGAGTTCACTCTTCCGCCGCTGGACACCCCACAGACGCACTGCTGCAAGCTGTGACCCTATAAAAAGCACCCGGCTGCCGCCGAGAGCCGCTCTGGCTCCTGCACGGCTCCGGGTGTTTTTTGCGCTTTCTCAGCAGCCGATGGCGGCACACTTCTCCGCCAGCCAGCTGCGCTCTTCGTCGTTCAGGTGCGGTGCCAGCTTTGCAAACACCTGACGGTGGTAATCGTTCAGCCATGCGATCTCGTCCTTATCCAGCACACCGGGCAGGATGGGAGAGGTGGCAATGGGCACAAACATCAGCGGTTCAAAGCCAAGGAAGGTACCGTACTGGTTATCGGCCTTGTGCACGCACACCAGCTCGTTCTCGATGCGGATGCCCACGAGGTCGGTCTCGTAAACGCCCGGCTCGTCGGTGACCACCATGCCAGGGCGCATCCGGGTGGTGTTGCGGCTGTTCAGGGCATGGGGGCCTTCGTGCACGTTGCCCACAAAGCTGACGCTGTGACCGGTGCCGCAGCGGTAGTTGATGAGGTGCCGCCACAGCGGTTCCCGGGCAATGGTGTCGATCATCTTACACTCGCAGTAATCCAGCCAGACGGCCTTGGCAAGGTCGATGTGGCTCTGCAGAGTCCATGTGTAGAAGCGCTTTTCGTCCTCGGTCAGCGGGCCAAGCGGGTAGGTGCGGGTGATGTCGGTGGTGCCGTCCATGTAGGTGGCACCGCTGTCCACCAGCAGAAAGCCCTTCTTTTCCAGCACAGCGTGATCTTCCGGGGTGGCGTGGTAGTGCATCATGGCTGCGTTGCCGCCGTAGGCCGCAATGGTGCCAAAGCTTTCCACAAGGAATTTATCGTCCGCACTGCGGTACTTGTGCAGAATTTCATCCACCGTCAGCTCGGTCAGGGTCTCCCCGGCAGCAAGGCGGCTTTCCAGCTCGATCTGGAACCGCACCATGGCCACAGCGTCCCGGATATGGGCCTGCTTTGTGTGGGCAAGCTCCGTTTCGTTCTTCACGCCCTTCATCATCAGCAGCGGGTCGGTGCCGTCCTTCACGGTGAGGACGGCATTCTGTTCCAGCACCTGATACACGGCATAATTGACGGTGGCCGTCTCGGCCAGCACGGTCTGCGGCTCGGTCTCGGCCGCAAGGCAGGGCAGCACATCATCATACTCCGCCAGCGTGATGCCGTTGGCTTCCAGCTCTGCCTTTGCCTCCGGGGTGACGCGGGCCGTGTTGATGAAGAGTACCGCGCGGCTGGGGGTCACATAGCAGTAGGCCATGGCATAGGGAGTGCACTCGATGTCCATGGCGCGCAGGTTCAAAAGCCATGCCAGATGATCCAGCTTGCCCACAAACTGAGCGGTGCAGCCCAGCTCCTTAAGCTTGCTGCGCAGCTGATCCAGCTTTTCCGCCGGGGAGAAGCCCGCATATTCCTTCGGCAGGATCCACGCTGGGGTATCCGGCAGGGCAGGGCGGCCCTCCGTCCACAGCTCGTCCTCAAGGTTCAGGGTCTTGATGGAAGCGCCCTTCTTTTCCAGTGCCTTTTTCAGGTCGTTCACGAGGGCCGTGCTGGCGGTCAGGCCGCACAGGCCCAGTGCTTCGCCCTCATTCAGGGCATTTGCGCAGTATTCCTCCACGGTGGGCACGCCGGGTTCCCCCATGCGCTGCAGCTTGATCTCGGTACCCGCAATTTCCTTCTCGGCCTGCACAAAATAACGGCCGTCGGCCCACAGGGCGCTCTCGGTGCGGGTGACCACGAAGTTGGAGTTCTCGCCGTGGAACCCGGAGAACCAGGTCAGGCTGGTGTAATGGCAGGGCAGGTATTCGCTGGCGTGGGGATCACCCACAGGGATCAGATAAACGGCCACGCCGTTTGCAGCCATGGCGGCACGCAGCGCGGCAAGGCGCTCGGGTACGGTATTCATGCTCATATGATTTGCTTCCTTTTCTCTCACCGGAAAGCCCGGCAGCGGTGCATTTCTGTTTGGCCTTATTGTATCATTCCGGGAAAAAGATTGCAATGCAGGGGCGCTGAACCCTCTCAGGCAAAGCCTTGCGGCTTTGCCAGCTCCCCCGAAGGGGGAGCTTTTTGCCATCTGCCTGTCAGCACAAATAAAGCTCCCCCTTCGGGGGAGCTGGCGAACGCAGTGAGACTGAGAGGGTTCGCTCTCTGAGGGAGCCGGCACGGCAACAGCCGTGACTGAAGGAGTTGTTTTCTTCTTTTTTCTTGAAAACGCAACTTTCTTGCAAAAAAAGTTACAATTTTTTCTTGAAAAAGGCCGTTTTCCCATTGACAGCCTTGTTATAATAGGAGTGTAAGATTTTTGAGCCAGCACTCTGCGGCTCTGTGTGCTATTCGAAGAAAGAGGCAATTGAATCATGACCAAAATCGATATTTTCTCCGGCTTCCTTGGTGCCGGTAAAACTACCCTGATCAAAAAGCTCATCAAAGAGGCCTTTGCCGGCCAGCAGGTGGTGCTGATCGAGAACGAGTTCGGCGAGATCGGCATTGACGGCGGCTTTCTGAAGGAAAGCGGCATCCAGATCAACGAGCTGAACGCCGGCTGCATCTGCTGCTCTCTGGTGGGC
>OGKF01001420.1_pt1 | contig 10760 bp, 10 predicted proteins | sample 1572391 | NCBI WGS metagenome assembly OGKF01 (sample SAMEA2582095, study PRJEB24529) | metagenome | biome: Human gut stool | place: China | collected 2011
AGTATTCACCACAAAATGATCTTCAAAAAAACCTATAAGCAGATGGGGTTGCTTACGTTGCCCTATATGTTTGTATTCGAATTCTTAGCACCGATTATCGAAGTCGTCGGATTCACCGTATTCCTGTATCTGGCCTTTACGGGAGCCGTCAACTGGAATACAGCCTGGATGATATATCTGACAATATACATATTCTGCCAATTCTTATCCATTGTGGTAATCACGTACGATTACTATGTGGGCATGTTATATAAGAGAGGATATGAATATCTATGGATTATCCTGGCTTCCATATTGGAACCGATTATTTACCATCCCATCATCACATTCTTTTCATTGAGAGGTTATTTCAGCTACCTGACACAGCGAAATTTCAAATGGAAGAATATGGAACGAAAAGGATTTAAACAGAAGAAAAAAGTAGTCCGGGAAAGTGAACTTTCTACAGTACAAAGTCCCGCCACTTAGCTATCACGAACCTATGAACAAAGAACTCTATCATAAAATTATCATGCTCGGCTGTTTGTTCCTTTTGATAACTTCATCAATCGGTACGAACAACGATCCCCTATTGCCCGAAGATTATGCAAAAATAGTACAGGAACATTTTGCAAATGAAGAGTGGGAAGAAGGAAAAACCCTTCTGGAAGAAGGACTCGGAAGATATCCGAAGGTTTCCGATCTGCAATGGTTGATGGGAAAATACTGGCATCATAAAAAAGACTATGACCAGGCACGCTATCATTTGATAAAAGCAATAGAAGATAATTACAATAATGTAAACGCCAAACAATTGCTGGTAGACGTAGAAGAGAACACTCAAAATTATTCCAGCGCCATCTGCTATGTAAACGAACTATTGGAAGTAAACCCGTATTGGCGGGGTTTATGGCGCCGAAAAATTGATCTTTACCGCAAACAGGGCAACGATGTAGAAGCCGACCGCCTTTTAAAGCGCATCAATCAGATTTATCCCAACGACACCATTTTAAGAAAAGACTATATCTACAGCATGGAACTGGGATATCAGCACATGAAAAAAGGCGGTAACCGGAAAGAGGCTATCAACACCTTGACCGAACTGATCAAGGCGGCACCGGGAAACGAACAATACTATCTGGATATTATCAATCTGCAATTGCAAGAGGGAAATCAGGAAGCAGCTTTAGGATGGGCTTCCAACGGTTTGTCCGAAATACCCGGCAGTTATTCTTTAATAAGCAAAAAAGTGGGAATTCTGGGCGAACTGGCCCGTTATCCGGAAGCGTTGGTTTTCATGCGCGATCAGATGAGAAAAAACAACAGTGCGGCTTTACGGCAATTATACAACCATATCCTTTTAGAAGCGGCACAGGCAGAAAGGCAGCGTGATCCGTACGTCCTGTACGGCATTGTGTACGACAATGGAAAAAACAACAAAGAAGCTGCAAACAAACCCTCTCCGTCAATGCTTCGCATTGCCACCTCCCCCGAAAGGGGGAGGTTTTGCTGTTTCTTTTACGCAGCATAAAAGCTCCCCCTTCGGGGGAGCTGGCGAGCGTCAGCGAGACTGAGAGGGTTGTTTTGCGGTAAAAATAGAACTTTGGAGGAACCCTATGACCCACGCGCAGCCCCAAAAGAAAAGCTTCTTCAACATGAACGTAGACCTGATGCACGGGCCTATTTTAAAAAGCCTGCTGCTGTTCATGCTGCCCATTCTGGTTTCCAACCTGTTCCAGCAGCTCTACAACACGGTGGATACCATGATCGTGGGCAATGTGCTGGGCGATACAGCCCTTGCCGCCATTGGCTCCTGCGGTTCGATCTACGAGCTTTTAGTCGGCTTTGGCATCGGTATCGGCAATGGCCTTGCCATTGTTGCAGCGCGCTCCTACGGCGCGCAGGACGAAGACCTGCTCAAACGCACGGTGGTGGGGTCGGTCGTCATTGGCCTGATCGCGTCGCTGGTCATTACAACGGCAGGCTTTTTCGGCCTGCATGCCCTGCTGCAGCTGCTGGACACCCCGGCAGAGATCCTGGAAGAAGCCTACAGCTACATCATCGTGATCGACCTTGGCGTTGTGGTCATGTTTATGTATAACCTGTGCGCAGGCCTGCTGCGCGCCATTGGCAACAGCGTAATGCCGCTGGTGTTCCTGCTCATCAGCTCGGCGCTGAACGTGGGGCTGGATCTGTGGTTCATTGCGGGTGTTGGCATGGGCGTGCGGGGCGCAGCGGTGGCAACGGTCATTGCACAGGGCATCTCAGTGGTGCTGTGCGTTCTGTACGTGCTGGCAAGGGTGCGCATCCTCATCCCGGAGAAGAAGCATTTCGCCGTGGGCAGTCATCTCTACTGGGAGCTGTTCAGCCAGAGCATCTCCATGGGCCTGATGAGCAGCATCGTCTCGGCGGGCTCTGTGGTGCTGCAGTACGGCATCAACGGTCTGGGCACCCTGACCATTGCGGGGCACACCGCTGCCCGCAAGCTGTTTGCCTTTACGGATATGCCGCTCATCTCCATGGCGAACGCCGGTTCCACCTTCGTTTCCCAGAACCGCGGCGCAAGCCAGCCCGACCGTGTGCGCAGGGGAATGCGGCAGATGTATCTGTACTCGGTGGTGGTGATGGCCGCCGCCGTGGTGCTGATGAACTTTGGCGCTCAGTGGATGGTGCAGCTGATCTCCGGCTCTTCGGAACCCATCGTGCTGGAAAACGGTGCGCGGTACCTGCTGTGGAACGCACCGTTCTATGCGGTGCTGGGGGTGCTGCTGTGCACCCGCTACGCGCTGCAGAGCCTTGGCCAGAAGGTGCTGCCGCTGTTCTCCAGCGTGATCGAGCTGGTGGGCAAGGTGATTTTTGTGCTGGTGTTCATCCCGAAATTCCAGTACAATGCGGTCATCCTGTGCGAGCCCATCATCTGGTGCTTCATGACGGCATATCTGGTGGCGGTGTACCTGCACGAGCCCTTTGTGTTCCCGAAAAAATAGCCCTCTCAGTTATCGCTGTTCGATGCCAGCTCTCCCGAAAGGGAGAGCTTTTTGCATTTTACGGGAAGCACAAAGAGAGCTCCCCCTTTCGGGGGAGCTGGATGCGAACAAAGTGAGCAGACTGAAAGGGGTTACAGCGCCGAATAGCCAAAGCTGTTCACCAGCGCATCGATGTGCTGGCCGGCCTTGCACAGGGGGCAGTCGCGGCTGTCAAAGCTGGCGTAGTCCGGCAGGCTGGCGGGGTCAAAGATGGAGGTGACCTCATAGCCCATGCACTCATGGGTGGTGGCAAAAATAGCGGAAAGGCCTGCCACGGTGCCGCCGTAGTAGTTCACGGCCTCCACAGCGGCCTGCACGGTGTAGCCGGTGGTGATGGAAGCGGCCAGAATGAGCACATGCTTGCCCTTGACCATGGGGGCCAGATTGTCGCGCAGGATGATCTGGCTGCCGGTGGTGTACTCCGGGGTGATCACATAAATGGTCTGGTGGGCGTTCATGTTGGCAAAGCCGTCCTTGGTCAGCTCGTTGGCAAGGCAGGTGCCGATCACCTGCGTGCCGTCCAGACAGAGCACGGTGTCCACAATGGTGCTGTGCTGGTAAGCGGCCACCAGCTCCTTTGCCACGGCCTTGGCCTCGGAAAGGCGGGACTTCTGGGTGGTGACGTCGATGTAATAGTTGATATGGCTGTGGCTGGTAGCAAAGTGGCCCTTTGCTACGCGCAGGAACAGGTTACTTTTTTTGGTGGGAAGCTTTACCATATTGATCATCGAAACAGCACTCCTTTTCAGGTTTTCCGGGTTGCCCCTCAAATGCAAAAAGCACCGCATCGCTGCGATGCTCCTGCACATTTTTATAACCCTATTGTACCGGAAAAGAAACCTGTGCACAAGGCATAAATCCACTAAAAAACTTTGTGCATTTTACATGATATCGCCCAAAACTTGGATACAAATGGCTCGCATACGCAAAAAGACCCGCACCCTGCGGGTGCGGGCCTTAGACATAATATAAAATCAAGCGGTAGGGATACTATCCTTGATGGCATCGGTGATATCCCAAGTGCCGTAGATATCATTGTAGGAATCATTGGGTTCACCAGTAGCGGCATGCTTGGGAGTATACAGCACAGCTACTTTGGTAGCGCCGGAGAGATTCAGATTGAGAGTCAGAGTGGCCTCGGTGACGCTGTCCTTGGGAGCTTTGGGGTTAGCGGTATCGCCCAGACTGGGCTTAGGATTGGTATTATAATAATAGTGCTTCGTGCCCGCATCAGTCGTAACATCGACCTGGAAATGGCTGTCAGTGATCTCCAGCAGTTTGAGCTTGGTGACGATCTTGAAGTAGCAGGTCAGGGTCTTGGTATTAGGGTCATAACGCGGTTCTTTGCCAGCACTGTTCAGCACAGTGGCTTCACAGATGCCGTCGCCCGGCTTCAGGGTGTCACCGGCCTTGCCGACAGGACGGTTCGGGTTGGAGCAGCCGGTCAGGGAGCCGGAGACTGCCACGGCAGCGGCGGCCAGTGCGGTATATTTCATAAAGTCACGGCGGGAGAATGTATAGGACATGTTCGTTCCTCCTTTAAAAAGCAGATCAGTACGGCCTTGCGGCATTACCTATAAGATAGGCGAAACCGGGCCGGATGTCAATGCCTTTTGGCAAAATAAAATGATGAAATTTTGAGCTGTGACGTTGTTTTGCGACGAAATTTCGTCCTGTGCGGGTCGCGTATCAGGCGCGGGTCACGTCTGCGGCGGTCATGACAAAGGTCATGGTCTTATCCGCTGCAAAGGTGGGCATGTAAGTAACGCTCAGCTGCTGCCAGCCCTTGGGGACCATCAGCATCAGCTGCAGATAGCCGGTACCCTGCGGGGGCAGATTGGTGGAATCCGAGAAGGTCTGAGAGTTGGAGTTGTACAGCGAGATGTTGGCACCGCACTCCACGCTCTGGCCGTCGCAGGAAGCAGAGAAATCGGTAGAAGCTGCTGCCAGTGCGTGGAAGTTTGCATCCACGTTCTCCTGCGGGGGCACGGGATAAGCAGCGTTGATCTCGGCCAGATTCTGTGCGCCGATGTTGAAGGTCTGGTTCTTGGTGCGGTTGACCACGGTGACCAGAACAGCAATGTATTCGTAACCGGCCTGTGCAGGTGCGGTATCAATGTTGAACAGGCTGGTCAGCTGAACGCCAAGGCCGTTCCAGTTGCTGACCTTATCACCGACCTTGACATCCACGATGGTGGCGCTGCCATTCTGCTGGCAGCCGCCCAGCAGGCTTGCTGCGCCCAGAGCAGCAACGGATGCGCCGGTGCACTTGAGGAAGGTACGGCGGGAAATGAAGTTGGACATAAAATAAATCCTCCTTTTGATAGGAAAAACCGTATTCCAGAATGTTCTATTCTGTTTATACCCTTTCTGCCCGAAAGATGCAAGGGTTTGGGGGCTGAATTTACAGCTTTTTCACAGGAATATCACCCTTCGTGGGTAAGGCCCTTCACATGTGTTTCGCTGGTTTTGACCAGATTTAACAGGCTGGGCGTATAAAGCGGGAACTCGCGGGTCAGGCTTTCTGTGGTCATGGTCAGGCAGGCCGGGTCCTTTACGCCCTCGCCGCCGTTCACATCCTGTCCGTCCAGCAGGGCTTCCACGTTGGCTTCAGACATGCGCATCACGGCATCGGAGCAGCCGCGCCAGCGGATGGGATCGATGCTGAACATACTGGCGGCGTTGTGCGGCTCGGCCGAGTACAGCAGGCGGAACATTTTGGCTACGGCCATCATCAGGTAGGCGCTCACCTCGGTGGTAAGGGCCTTGCTGTGGCACTGGCCGATCTTGGCGTACAGCACGTTCAGGCTGTTGGAGATCAGCTTTTTGTTCATGGTGGGCAGCACGCTGCCGTGGTAGATGTTGTCCTTCATCTTGTCCGGGTTCGGGAGGTCTTCTGCCGAGAGCATCATGCCGTTGCGCTCTGCACTGCGGCCCAGAAGATAATCGCAGGAAACATTATAATAGTCTGCCACGCGCACCACAAAGTCCAGGCCGCATTCGCGGATGCCTTTTTCGTAGTGGGACAGCAGCGCCTGCGAGACGCCAAGATCCTCGGCGGCCTGCTTCTGGGTGATGCCGCGTTCCTTGCGCAGCAGCTTGATGATACGGTTGAATTCCATGATTTTTGGCTCCTCAAAGTTCGATATAGGGGGACATCCTTGTTTTTGGTTTACAGCAGGTTGATTATACACAACGGAAAACCTTTTGTAAAGCAAGAAAAGTGACGATATTTTTCGTTGATTTTCGTCATTTTTGTCAAAAGACTTGCTCTGGACACCATATCTATGCTAAACTATAGGTATTAACGCATACATTTTGTGGCGTGCGCGGGGCCGCGGCTGCCGCCAAAGAGCAAAAAATCTGGCAGACGACACGTTTTTCTGCCAGATTTTTTCTCCGCAGCGGGTTTTGCCGCCCGTTCCCGTGCCGCCGCACAGCGATAAAGAGAGGCACTATCCATGAAAACGTTCAAGCTTCATCTCATCCGCCACGGCATGACTGCAGGCAACCTGCAGGGCCTGTACATCGGCAGCGGCACCGACATCCCTCTGTGCGACGAGGGCCGCGCGCAGCTCAATGAGCTGAAAGAGCGGTTCGAGTATCCGCAGGTGGATACCGTGTTCTCCTCCCCGCTGCTGCGCGCGGTGGAAACAGCCAACATCCTGTTCCCGGATGCAAAGCACACCTTTACCGTGCACGACCTGCGGGAGGCCGGCTTTGGCAAGTTTGAGAACAAGCCGGTCAAGGAGCTGGTGCACGACGAGGACTTTAAAAAGTGGATCACCCCCGGCTCCGGCTATGTGCCCGAAGGCGCAGAGCCTACCGACCAGTTCCACGCCCGCTGCGCCGAAAGCCTGATGAAGCTGTTTGAGTATATGATCCGCATGGATGTGACCGAAGCAGCCTGTGTGACCCATGGCGGCGTGATCATGAGCATGCTCAGCCAGCGCGCCGTGCCCACCCGCCGCCCGGAGCAGTGGATGGCAGACCCCGGCTGCGGCTACACCGTGCAGACCGATGTGCAGCTGTGGATGCGGGACCGTCTGGTGGAAGCCATCGACATCGTGCCCTTTGGCTATGCCGATACCCTGCGCGGTCAGGCCGAAGCCGAGGAGAACGAAGCCTTTGAGTAAGGATTCGGTTATAGTTTCGGCCCATCCCTTGACAGAAGCGGCGCAATCCTTTATTGTATAAGGAAACGATTATTTTAGGAGGAAGTTCCATGTCCCAGTCCATTTCCCGCCGGTCATTCCTGAAATGTGCCGGTTCCGGTGCGGTCAGCCTTGCGGCAGCGCTGCTCACCGGCGTACCTGCAGCGGCGCAGCAGCCGCGTCTTGCAGGCGAACCTGCCCTGCTGGACGGCAAAGCTGCCGTGGAGCTGCTGGGCTATGCCCCTGCGCAGGAAATGGGCAATGTGCTGGTGTACCTCTCGGTGGAAAACCTCTCCGCATCCACCCTGCCGGTGGGCGCAAGCTATCTGCAGAGCCGTGAGGTGTGCACGCTTGGTGAGCTGTACAGTATGGGCACCGGCGTTACCGCTGTGTGCGATGGCAAGCCGGTGCGCTGCGGCAGCTTTGCTGCGCCGCTCTACGGCGAGAACGCGGCGGATGCTTCGGTGTTCACCCTGAACCTGACGGCAGGCCGCGGCGCGCTGCTGCACTGCTTCTGCGCAGTGCCGGACAACTGGCAGACGCTGGAGCTGACCTATCACCCGGATTTCGCGGCGGGCCGCAGCGTGACCTTTACGGTCAACCGCAGCACTGACCACGCTGTGCTGGGCGTGGTGCCCACCTCTCCTGCCGAGGTTGGCAGCGTGGTGGATCTGTAAAAGGCCCCTCTCAGGCGCTGTCGCGCCAGCTCTCCCGAAGGGCGAGCTTGGATGTATCTGCCGGTTTCCACCTCAAAAGCTCCCCCTTTGGGGGAGCTGGCATCGCGCAGCGATGACTGAGAGGGTTAGACCCAAAACATAGAAAAAGACCATCTGAGATGCAGTTAAAAATGTCTCAGATGGTCTTTTTTGTTTTGTCAATTCAGCACATTCTGCCCGGCGGAATCCAATACCGTCAGCTCCTGCCCGGTCACGCTGGAGACCAGCGCAATGTAGCTGCGTCCGGTGCGGATGCTCAGCGGCCTGCCGTCGGCATCGTAAAAGGCAAAGGTGGAGTCTGTGCCCTGCGTCCATGTGATGTGCCACAGCTGGCTGCCGTTCAGCCAGACACCGCCGCCAAGGGACAGGTCGTAGTCCAGCGTGGTGCCGTCGTCCCGCAGGCTGGAAGCGGAGTAAAGGACCAGCAGATTGTCGAATTGCGCCTGCGCGCCGGTGTTGGCATCCAGCTGGGCGGTGCCGTCGGCGCGGAGCATCCCGTAGGTGCCGCTGGCCGCATCGTAGGCAAAGCCGGTGGTGCTTTGGGGCGCAAAGTTGATCTGCACCTGTTCGGCATCCCGGGAACCTGGCTCCGGCAGGCGGGGCTCTTTGGCCTGCGGCAGCAGGGCGGGCAGAGCGGAAATGGCAGAGCTGTCCTCGGCAGTGCTGGCCGAGGAGGAAGCGCTGCTGCCGTGGTCGCCCAATGCGCCGGAAAGGTTCAGGCTGCCCAGCACGGAAGCGACCTCCCCGCCGCTGGTATGCCACAGCGGCGCGCCGCTCCAGACATCATCGCAGGAAAAGGCGTTGCGGCCCACTTCCAGCGCGTCCACGGCCCGCAGGTTATAATAATCCAGATAGTTGCGGGCAAACTGCCCTGCACCCCGCTGGATGGGCAGTACTTCCTGCCCGCTGAGCAGCCGCCAGTAAAGGTCCTGCCCAAGGGTCACTGGGCCGACGGTTGGCATGGCCGATACCGAAGGATAAGCCAGGCACAGGCTGGTGGGCTGGCCGCTCTCGGTCAGGGCTTCCAGCACCACCGATGCGCTGCCAATGCCCCACTGTGTGGTGCTGGAAGCGGCGTTGTCGATCACCACGGCAGCGGTGCGTTCGCCGGGATACTGCAGCTCCTGCCCGGTCAGCGGGTCGGTGGGCGCTGCACTGTCCGGGGCAGTGGTGCCGGACAGTGCACACCCGCACAGCAGGGCTGTGCACAGCACCGCCGTGCCAAGGGCCAGATTCCAGATGCGTTTCATGCGGTTCCCTCGTTACTGATAGCTGAAGTTGGACCACTCGTCGTCGTCCACGATGGCAAGATAGGTCTTGCCGCGGTTGAAAAGCATCTGCGCACCGGTCTTGTCGTAGACCAGCAGCGGATGCTCAGGCGAAGCCTTTTCCCAGCGGCCATGCTGTACAGCGCCGCGGCTGAAATAATAGGCATTGCCGCCGGAGATGTAGCTTACCTGCTGCACATCGCCGGAGTCGCCGGAATAGCGTTCGATGGGAGCAAAGCAGACCAGCAGATTGTCAAAGCTCAGCTGCTTTGCGTTCAGCTCGTCCACGGTGTTTTCAAACTTGCCGGAGATGCGGCTGTACATCTGCATTTTATAGGTGCGGGACTGCGGATCATAGCGGAAGCTGGTCTTGTAGTGGTCCGAGTGGGTGATGCTGACCGTCCTGCCGGATGCTGCACCCTGCATGGCGTTTTCCTCGCCGGTGCGGTAGTCCGCAAAGCGGAAGAAGGTGGTGTCGTAATCGTATTTCAGGCCGATGCCCGCGTTGGAAGCGGCCTGCCGGATCTCCTTGCCGGAGGTGAACTCGGTGTGTTCATAGGCCACATCCCGGCCCCGGCTGTCGCGGTGAGCCACATGCGGATGGGTGGGAGTATTAAAGTAGCTCTTGCCGCCGATGTTCAGGCCGGAATAGTTGTATACGCTGATGAATTTGGTGCAGGCGGCGCTCTCACCGTCGTGGTAGTACAGCGCCTGATAGGGCATCAGCAGCTGCAGGAACTGGTCGCGGCCAGAGCGCAGCGGGCCGATCTCCGGGATGGAGTCGGCATCGTGGAACACCGCGCAGAAGCGGGTGATGCCGCCCTCCACCTTGCACTCGATCAGCAGATCGGCAGAGGAAAGGCCGCGCTGCGGACGGGCGTTCTGACGGGAGGTGTTGGAGATGTTGTTCACCATCACGCCCACGATACGGCCATTGCTGCGCTTGGCCTCACCGGTCAGCGGGTCGGCATCGTAAGCGGGCAGTGCGGCAAGACTGGCAGCGGGCTGCTCGCCTGCTGCCAGCGAGGAAGCAACCATGGCCTCCGAGGATGCAGCAGAAGAAGCTGCGCCGGAAGAACTGATGCCCAGTGTCTGCTGGAGCCAGCTGGAAAAATTGCTGCCCAGAATGGCACTGCCGGAAGCACTGCAGCTGGAAAGCGCCAGTGAAGCGGCAGCGGCACCGGTCAGGCGAAGAACAGTACGGCGAGTGATCTTCATAGGAAAAACCTCCTGCAAAAAACGTATCGGCGCGGCCCGGCAGAATGCCAAAGCCGGGAAAAAGTTTGCGGGTGCAGCGCGGCGGGGCGCACACTGCCGGGCAGTAAAACGCAGCGCACTGCAGACGGATTTGATTTGATTGTAACGATTCTTGCCGGGTTTGTAAAGAGGAAGTTATCGGGATGAAGCCCCTTCCGCTGCCGACACCGGAGCATCTTCGATCTGCTGCGCGGATGAAAAGCGGAAGCCCACACCGATGCAGGAGCTTTTTGCGCCTTTTTGCCCGGGAACCCTTGCATTTTTGCGCAAGTTGTGGTAATATTATTCGGCAGTATGTTCACTGCGAAAATATGCGCTCGTAGCTCAGCCGGTAGAGCATCTGACTTTTAATCAGAGGGC
>OGKF01001421.1_pt1 | contig 10760 bp, 9 predicted proteins | sample 1572391 | NCBI WGS metagenome assembly OGKF01 (sample SAMEA2582095, study PRJEB24529) | metagenome | biome: Human gut stool | place: China | collected 2011
CTTCCGGCCAGACCAACGGCATCCAGTTCTGGGGCAACAGCTTCGTAGCCGGTCCACAAGGCGAAATCATCGCCCAGGCCAGCAACCTGAAAGAAGAAAACATGGTAGTAGAAATTGACATGAACCGCAGTGAAAACGTCCGCCGCTGGTGGCCCTTCCTGCGCGACCGCCGCATCGATGAGTTCGAACAGCTCACACGCCGGTTTATCGATTAATAAGCAACTTCTCTATTATTATAAAAATAAGAGCCACGACTTCAATGTAGTGGCTCTTATTTTTTCTTATCGTCTATCCCAGAAACTGGGAGTCAGCAGCAGAAGTACCCCGAACAACTCCAGACGCCCTATCAGCATCATGAATGACAACAGCCATTTTGCCAGGTCGGGAAGCGCACTCCACGAAAAGGCCGGACCGAATGCTCCTAGCCCCGGTCCCACGTTTCCTATACTCGATACAGACAGTCCGAATGCCTCTTCCAATCCAATGCCCATACACATCAATGCGAGCCAGCATAAGAAGATGCAGACAAAATAAAATACTACGAACGTCATCACCGTAGCAATGGTACGCTGTGAAACCGCCATCCGGTTCACCTTTACCGGAAGTACAGCCCTGGGGTGCATCAGTCGGTGAAACTCATTCTTCACGTTGCGCAACAAAATCAGCAGACGCACATTCTTAACCCCGCCCGCCGTAGAACCGGCACAACCTCCTGCAATCATTGTATAAATGAGCAGCAACCATGTGAAAGGAGGCCACATATTATAATCGTCCGTAGCAAAACCACACGAAGTATGAATAGACGCCACCTGGAAAAGCGATTTCCGGAAAGCTTCCTCCAACCCATAATTATTATGCCAGTATAAGGCCCCGGTAATTATCAGCGTCACCGCCCCAATGGAGATAAGATACAACCGGAGCTCACCATCCTTGAACAACTGTCCGCAACGCCCCTTCATGCACATGAAATAAAGCGAGAAGTTGATACCCGAAAGAATCATAAAGATGGCTATTACATATTCTATAAAAGGAGAATTCCAATAAGCCACACTGGCCTGCTTGGTAGAATATCCTCCAGTAGCCGTCGTGGAAAAAGCATGACATGCAGCATCAAACAAGTCCATTCCTCCTATCAGCAACAGCACCATCTCCGCTAAGGTCAGCATGAGATATACTGTCCATAGCCATTTGGCCATGACACTGATTTTCGGATGAATCTTATCGTGTGTCACCCCCGTAGCTTCTGCCGAAAAAAGGACCTGATTACCTACCCCAAAGATAGGCAACACAGCAATCGTAAAGAACACAATACCCAATCCTCCAATCCATTGCGAAAAGCTTCGCCAGAACAACATACCGTGCGAAAGCGATTCAATATCATCCAGGATGGTTGCCCCTGTAGTTGTAAAACCCGACATGGTCTCAAAGAATGCGTCTGCCACCGACGGGATACTTCCGCTTATATAAAAAGGCAGCATTCCGAATCCTGTGAAAAGCAGCCACGTAAACGCCACGATACAATATCCATCGCGCCGTGTCACCCGGTTTTCGGCTCCTCTCCCTAGCAGAATCAGCCCACTCCCCACAGCCATATTAATCAATGTCGTGTAAATAAAATAAATATAGTCTTCCTCCCCATAGCACAAGGAAACGCCTGCACATGCCAGAAACATCATTGCCTCCATAAAGAGCAGAATGCCCAGGATTCGGAGTATCATCTTTCTGTTAATCAAGCTGTTGCCTCGCGTAGCAGTTACATTGACCGCCGTCGATAAAAAATCTTCCATGTATCTTTATGTGTTTATCTTGCAAACTTACATAAAATTCTGTGTTTTTCACATTTGTGTCATAGAAAAGTGTACGAAGGTTGTGAGTTATCACACACCATGGAATAATTCAGCGCTGATTTTCAACAACTTAAAAGACATCTAAAAACGTACTTACGTTTTATCCAAAACACCAAAGAGTTTTGTTCCAAACGCAAGTGCATTTTAAGTAAAACGTCAAAGAGTTTTCTCCTAAACGTACTTGCATTTTGGAACAGACGAAAAACAGACCGGAAAAAACAAGAAAAAACGATGCAGTATTTATGATTTCTACTCATTTGTCTACTAAAACCCTTTGAAAACTCATTTTGTCGAAATTTCCTTTTGACATTTCGATGAAAGGGGGTATTTTTGTAAGATAAACGAAATATCACGCTTACCTTGCATACCTTTTTTTGTCTTCTCAGGATGGATTGGTATGGGACAGGTAACGGCGAAGCGTACCCTAAAACCACACGATAGAGGTCATGTCCAAGTCCATAAAAACAAATTATATATTCAACCTCATAAATACCGTTTCCAGTTTAATTTTTCCTGTACTCACATTTCCGTATGCATCCCGGATAATGTTAGCAGAAGGAATCGGACAAGTCAACTTCTACCAATCTATCATTCAATATATATCTTTATTTACATGCCTGGGCATTCCCATGTATGCAATCAGAGAAATTGCGAAAGTACGAGACAATCAATACGAATGTAACAAAACCACACTGGAAATCCTGCTTCTCCATTTCTCTCTGACTTTTTTAGGCTACCTTCTTGTCTTCATCCTATGCCTGCTGATACCTGAAATCCAAGTAAATATCCCCTTATTTTTAATTCTCAGCACAAGCATCTTATTTACCACCATAGGATGCGAATGGTTTTACCAAGGCATCGAAGATTTTAAATACATTACCATAAGGGGATTGATTGTGAAGATTTCGGCACTCTTTATTCTTTTCATCTGTGTCAAAACCCCACAAGACATATTATGGTATGGCATGTATTGCGTGGTAGGCGTGGTAGGAGGAAATATTTTCAACTTCATACGGTTAAAGAAATACATCTCATTCATTCCTTTTAAACAACTCCATCCATTAAAGCACCTCAAACCGGCCTTACGGATTTTTGTATTAAACCTTATTATCAGCTTATACGTCAATCTTAATTCGGTGATGCTGGGGTTTATTAAAGACACAGAGAGTGTAGGTCTGTTTACAGCGGCAACCCGCCTTTCACAGATGATATTAGGAGTAACCAGTGCACTGGGCACAGTCATGCTTCCAAGGCTGACAAACCTGCTGTCCAACCAGCAAAAAGAAGAGTTCAACCGATTGGCTCAAAAAGCCACAGAGTTTATTTTTGCAATCTCATTGCCCATCACTGTCGGAACAATCGTTCTGGCTCCAGAACTAATCATCTTATTCTGCGGCAGCACATATCACGCAGCAATAACCACCTTGCAGCTAATATCTCCTATCATTGTCCTGATTAGCTTGTCGGGTATTCTGGGTATACAAATATTATATCCGCAGGGAAAAGAAAATATCGTGATTATTTGTACAGCTATTGGAGCTGCATCAAATTTTATACTCAATTTATGCCTGGTCCCTTCTCTTTCACAAGATGGCGCGGCCATAGCCACGCTCGTGGCTGAATTTTTAGTCACATTCAGCATGATACTTATCGGAAGAAGGTACATCCCCATTAACTGGAAATCAAAATCATTTCTTAATTATTGCATAGGAACTGCCATCATGGCATTTGCCATTGTTCCCATCACACTAACAAGCAATACAAATAGTATCATAAACTTAATTGCATGTATAGCAACCGGCATTATTATCTATGCAATCTATTTAGGGCTTACTAAAGATAAGCTCTACTACACATTCAAAGACTTCCTGACAAAGAAAAGAAGTTGACCCGAAATTCCTTTATAATTAACAACATATTCCTAGTAAAGACATGTATGATTATCTGATAGTGGGCTCAGGCCTGTTTGGAGCCACATTCGCCTATAAGGCCTCTAAAGAAGGAAAGAAATGTTTGGTAATAGATAAACGCCCTCATACCGGAGGAAATATCTACTGCGAAAATATAGAAGGTATAAACGTACACAAATATGGCGCACATATCTTTCATACAAACAGTAAGAAGGTATGGGACTTTGTAAACTCCATCGTAGAGTTCAACAGATATACCAACAGTCCTGTAGCCAATTATAAGGGAAAGTTATATAACCTTCCTTTTAACATGAACACCTTCTATCAGATGTGGGGGGCTACCACTCCAGAAGCAGCGCATGCCAAAATAGAAGAACAGAAGGCTGAAGCATTGCGCAAAATGCAGGAAGACGGAATCTCAGAGCCCCGAAACCTGGAAGAACAGGCCTTGCTTCTTATTGGAAAAGATATCTACGAAAAATTAATTAAAGGGTATACAGAAAAACAATGGGGACGCAAATGTACAGAGCTTCCGTCATTTATTATCAGACGATTACCCGTAAGATTTATTTACGACAACAACTATTTCAATGACAGATATCAAGGAATCCCCATCGGAGGATATAACAAATTGATAGAAGGGTTATTAGAAGGAGTTGAGGTTCGAACAAATACGGATTTCTTTAAAGACAGGAAATATTGGGAAAGCATTGCAAGCAAAATTGTCTTTACAGGCAAAATTGATGAATATTACGATTACCAGTTCGGCAAACTTGAATACCGCACAGTCCGTTTTGAAGAAGAAATTCACGATTGCAGCAATCTGCAGGGAAATGCGGTAATCAATTACACTGAAAAAGAAATACCTTATACCCGGATCATTGAGCACAAGCATTTTGAGATGTTCGGAGCAGACATTGAGAAATGCCCTAAAACGGTTATCTCCAAAGAATATTCCACTGAATGGAAAGACGGAATGGAACCATACTATCCGGTAAACGATGAAAAAAACAATTCTCTTTATAGCAAATACAAATCGTTAGCAGACAAAGAAAGCAATGTAATATTTGGAGGACGACTGGCTGAATACAAATATTATGACATGGCACCTATTGTTGAACAAGTATTAAACCTATTTTAAAGCTCATACCATGGAGAAATTACTTTCAATTATCATTCCAACATATAACATGGAAAAATATCTAAACAAATGTTTAGATTCACTCTTGATAAAAACCGGACTAGAATATCTGGAAGTTATAGTTGTTAATGATGGAAGTTCTGACAGCTCTTTATCAATAGCACAAGCCTACCAACAAAAATATCCGGATGTTTTTGTCATCATTGATAAAACAAACGGAAATTATGGTTCATGCATCAATGCAGGACTACCTGTAGCAAAAGGAAAATACATAAAAATATTAGATGCTGACGATTCATTCTCAACTCCTATTCTGGAAGAACTGATTAAGAACATTAACGGAATAGATGTTGACTTACTACTCACAGATTATGTCACAATAGATGAGGGAGGTCAAACGCTCTCACAATCTTCTTACCAATACCCTGAATTACAGATATTTGACTTTCCACGTTTCTTTACGGATAGAAAAGCGTCAGTTCCATATATTCATATGCACAATGTGGCTTATAAAAGAGAAAATATCATTCACATAAAATACAAACAAACCGAAGGGATATCTTACACAGATGTGGAGTGGACATTTATCCCTATGACAACGGTAAAGACTGCCTATTATTTAAAAAAGCCTCTATACAAATATCTTCTAGGCCGTGCAGGGCAAACTGTAAATCCCAAGACACTCATGAAGAATATGTATTCAATGGAAAAATTATCATTTTCTTTGATTGACAAATATAACACCTACCATGCCCATCTGACTCCTCTATATCAAGAATACCTTTTTTATAGAGCAGTAGTAGAAGTGTCACGAATATACAGATTATACCTCGCATACAAGAATACGGATACACAAGCACTCATTAAATTTGACGCACAAATAAAACAATTAAATCAGGACATCTATAAGCACACAGAAGGATTAACCATAAACAGATATTTAAAATATATCAAAGTATGGAGAGATAATAAAAACCGGAAATGTATATATCCATTTTTACGATATAATCTAAAGTTAAACAATTGCATGAGAGCTTTTTTCTCCTCTCAAAACAAGTAAGACTCTATTATTGTCTCTATAAAAACCCAATATACCTTTAAAAGAAAAACAGATTATTAAGAACTCAGATTACCAACAACAAATAATGAATATTTTATTTGTAAATACTTTCGATGTCAGTCCTCATTTGGGAGGCACTGAAAGAATTACAGATACCCTATGCAGGGAGTTTTCTACCACATTTCATTGCAAATGCTTTTTAGCATACTACAATGACATCGATTCAAAATATATACGGACCAGTTTTACAGAAAAAATACATTTAAAGAACCATCGCCAACACACTCCTTTGATCAACTTCATAAAAAAAAATGCGATTGAAGCTATCATCTTACAGGGGCAGTTCAGACTTACTAAGTCTTTAAAAAAAGCCTGTGAAGGCATAAATGTGAAAATCATTTTTGCACATCATTTGTTTCCAGGAGTTGAGAAATCGTCTATCAGATTCTCCTACATAATTCCTCATAAAATACAAATTAATAACATCATCCCCACTGTTATTAAAATCGGATTATTTCCTTTCATTAAGTGGCACCAACAATACAAATTCCCCCATTACTACAACGACACCTATAAATATGCTGATAGAATCGTACTTTTATCGCATAAATTAATTCGTCCTTTTATGGATTTTGGAAAAATAAACGATGACAGAAAGTTTACTATCATCCATAACGCACTATCTTTCAATGATTTTTTCCCAATTGAAGAATTAAAAAGAAAGCAGAAAAAGGTACTAATAGTTTCTCGGCTTGTAGAGAATCCTAAAAGAATTCTCTTCGCAATTAAAGCATGGGAACAAATATGCCAGAAGAATCCGTCGACAGACTGGACCCTTACAATCGTAGGCACTGGAAGCGACGAATATTTATATAAAAAATACTGCACTGATAAACAGCTGAATAACATTTCATTTGAGGGAAACAAAAATCCTAAGCCATATTATTGGGACGCTTCCATTTTTCTCATGACCTCACAACTGGAAAGTTGGGGATTGACAATAACCGAAGCGCAACAATTTGGTGTTGTTCCCGTAGCACTCAATAGCTATCCCTCCTTATCTGAAATTATAACAGATTCTGAAAACGGAATAATTGTGGAAGATAACAATCTAAAGGCTTACGCCAGTGCCATAGAAGAACTGATGAATGATGATGCACTTCGTCAAAAATATGCGATAAACGCGATAAGCTCTTCAAAAAGATTTAGTTCTGAGAGCATCTCAGAACAATGGATAAGACTAATACAAGAATAAACAGATATATGATACCTAAAATTATACACTACTGCTGGTTGAGCAATGACCCAATTCCTGAAAAGCTACAAGAATACATGAAAAGCTGGAAAGAGAAACTTCCCGACTATGAATTTAAGCTTTGGAATTTTGATTGCTTTGACATTAATTCTTCACAATGGGTAAAAGAGGCATTCGAAGCTAAAAAATATGCTTTCGCCGCAGATTACATACGTCTTTATGCCGTATATAATTATGGTGGCATCTATATGGATATGGATGTAGAAGTCATCAAAAGTTTCAATCCTCTATTAAACAATGATTACCTTTTAGGATATGAGAACCAGATAGGAATTGAAGCAGGAATCTTTGGTGCTTCTCCTAAAGCAGATTGGGTAAAACTGATATTAGATTATTACCAGAATAAATCTTTTTATCGGGAGGACGGTACACAGAATACCACTCCATTGCCCAAAATCATATTTAAGATTCTAAAAGCCAATAAACTCTTAAATAAACATATACATCCGCTTTCACCAGATTATCTTACAGCTAAATCTTATAAAACGGGACAGATTCATACCACTTCGAATACATATACAATACATCACTTTGCCGGATCATGGCATGGTCCCAAAGAAAAACTTTATAAGCTAGTTAAAAACATACTGGGAGAACATTTTGCAAAATTATGCTCTCGAATCTACAAAAAATTTAAATAATGGTTTTCTTTGGAAATCTAATTTATTCGATAGCTATCAGTTATTTCTTTGGTAAAAAGTATAAGGATTGCCAGTTATCAGACGGAGCACTTTTCCTTCTCTTTTTTCATTTTTGCGCCATCTGGTTAATCATATCAGGAGGACAATACTATGTTGGAACAGATTATCCTACATATATAGGATTATTTGACGGATGGGGATTAGAGCTTTATCAGGAAAAAGGTGAATTTTTATTTTATTATATTATCAAAATATGTAATAGCATAGGTATCCACGGACAAGGTTTATATTACATCTTCTATACGATTAATTTTACATTATTATTTTTAATACTAAAACGTTTTCAAGCGTCTTACCTCTTTATCTTCATCCTATTATACATTGGTTATACAAATATATTCAACAATCAGTTGAATATGCTAAGGCAAGCCGTAGCCATTCATTGCGGAACTTATGCATGCATTTTGTATTGCGAATCTAAAGCCAAGCAATGCCTAGTATGGATTGGCATCGCTTTTTTCATGCATGTATCTAGCATAATATTATTATCAATATACCTGTATCCTTTTGTAAAAAAACTGAATAACAAATGGTTAGAAATAATATTAATCATATCCTTCATAGGAAGTTTCTTTCTAAACTTAAAAACTTTTTCATTCTTGACAGACTATCTTCCCCCAGCCTATGCTGCACACCTTGAAAAGGAGGAAATGAGTTCTTCCATCATTACTTCGCTTACCAAGTATATATTTATTCCATTCTTTTATTGGGGACTTAAATTACTTGAAAATAACTCATTAAATGATTTTGAAAAGAAGCTTTTTTATTTTGGCTATCTGGGATTCTGTTTCAAGCTGCTATTATTGAAAGTACCGATAGTAAACCGATTGGCTGATTATTTCATCATAATTTCTGCCTTCCCAATTTTTTTCTATCTTATCGATTTAAAAAAGCAGAACAAAAAAATACTATTTGGACTCATCTGCCTGGCTATCATCGCTTTTTACGGATTAAAAACAGTATTATTTCCTAAAGCTGAATATATTTATAACTCAATATACTTTCTACTATGACACTAGAAGTTCTTATTTCCTGTATGCATCAAAAAAATACAGATATCATCCAAAAAAGTAATATACAGAGTGATGTAGTAATCGTAAATCAATGTGATATAAATAAAACTGAAAATATAACGTTTCAAAACCACCAAAACGAAGAATGTAAAGCTCGAATCATTCATACAACAGAACGCGGACTATCAAAAAGCAGAAACCTGGCAATAGCAAATGCATGCGGAGATATATGCATAATATGTGATGACGATGAATATTTCTCATTCAACTATCCTGAAACAATAAGACAGGCTTTCCAAAATATTCCTCAGGCAGACATTATTGTATTTCAGGTTAATCGAGATCCAATCAAACACTACCCACAACATATCAAGAAATTAAATAGTTTTGATTGCCTCAAAGTCTCAAGTGTCGAAATAGCATTTAAGCTCTCCAAAATAAAAGAGAAAAATATACTTTTTGATGAAAAAGTTGGTTCAGGAGTATCAAAAGCGGGAGGAGAAGAAAATATTTTTCTACATAACTGTCTGAGAAATAAGTTATCCATCTATTTTGTACCTATAACACTTGCCCGATTACTACCCGGCAGTTCTCAATGGGATTCTGCAAAATTCTCAAAAGAATATTTTATCGATAGAGGAAAATTTACCCAAAAACTAATCGGAGGAAAAATATTTGCTATATTATATGCCTGTTACTTCAGCTTGTTTAAATACTCAAAATTTAAACACAAAACGAACATAGTAAACGCACTCAGGTATATGCTATATGGAGTATTTAAGGGATAATAAATTCAAAATCAACGATTACTAAACTATTTAAAATTCATACCAAACTATATAATTCATGGAAAATCTTGGCTTAGTTTCTATCATCACCCCTTCATACAACTCAGCCCCTTTTATTGCTGAAACAATAGAATCCATCATTAACCAAAGCTATCCATATTGGGAATTGTTAATTACGGACGATTGTTCCAGTGATAACACCATAGAAATCATACAAGAGTTTATAAAAAAAGATTCCCGCATAAAATTATTTCAACTTAACCAAAATAGTGGAGCAGGAATATGCAGAAATAAATCCATCGAAAATGCCCAGGGTCGTTTCATCGCATTTTGTGACAGCGATGATTGCTGGATGCCTAAAAAACTGGAAAAACAACTGGCTTTCATGATTGAAAAAAACTGTGTACTATCGTATACCTCATATATGACTTGCGACGAAAACAGCAAAATTCAAGGAATAGTCATCTGTAATAAGAAGATTACCTACACAGACATGAAACATGACGATGGTATTGGGTGCCTGACTGCCATCTATGACAGCCAGAAAACAGGAAAAATATATCTCCCCCATTTAAGAAAAAGACAAGACTGGGGATTATGGTTAAAGATTCTAAGAGAGCATAAAGTTTCATATGGAATGAAGGAACCTTTGGCTATCTATCGCTTACGGAAATCGTCTATTTCCAGAAACAAACTATCACTGATAAAATACAATATCAGAGTTTACCATGAAATATTACACTTTTCTTATATCAAGGCTTACTTATATTTCTTTATAATATTTCTGCCTTCTTTCTTTTACAAAAAAGCCAAAATACGTATAATTAACTCATAATAAATCAGTTCTTTTTCGAAGGATTCATAAATTAATAATTAGAACCATTAGTGTCCACTAAAAATTAGAGGACGAGTTAAAAATTATAATCACTAAATAAATTTGGTCCATCAAGACCGCTTTGTTCTTTGACATCATTGAATTTAGTTT
>OGKF01001423.1_pt1 | contig 10749 bp, 9 predicted proteins | sample 1572391 | NCBI WGS metagenome assembly OGKF01 (sample SAMEA2582095, study PRJEB24529) | metagenome | biome: Human gut stool | place: China | collected 2011
GAATCCTGTCCGGCAACAGTCGTCTTGCGGCTGAAGCCGGTACTTCGGATACGGTCCTTTTCCGGAGCCAGCTTCACCTTATAGTCAAAACGCAAAGCCTTTGGCTTCTTGGTAAACGCCACTCCGCTGTTCAACATGGCCTGCGGGTTCTTGGTCCCCTTGATCGGTTCGTGCACCGTTCCGAGAAAAACAGAACCGGCGGCTACCACTTCGATATCGACCAAACCGAAAACCTTCACTCTTTCCATGCGTGTCTCCAGACGTGCACACCAACCGTCATCCCGTCTTTCAGGGAAGACAGATGTATTCGTCTTCACCACACCTGCCACCTTCGCCATCACATTGGATGTCCCCCAAGGAGACCCTCCCATATTTTCATAAGCCACATTGCCATCAACCTCCTGAGTCGGAGCTATCTCATAAAGAAGTCTGGTATTTCCACCTATAATCGATGACTCATGAATCTTACGTGTCACCCATTGTTCCATATCACCATATTTAATAGGAACTTCTCTTTCTTGAGAGAAACCATTAAACGGTATGACAGCCAGCAAAGCAAGCAATGACATTCTACTGTAATACTTCATATCCAACTAGTTTTTATTGTTGTTTTAGAATTAACAAAGTTATAAAAAAAAGCGGCAACTTCGCAGTTACCACTTTTAATAAAGAAGAATAGACTATATTTTCTTCTTAATTTACCAAAAAGAAATTATTAATATACTCTATAAAGTAACCATGCCTTCTGGAAGTCGTCACGGTTAGGATATTTCGCTTTAAATTCTTCTTTAGCTTGTGTAGCTTGTGCGCGGTCATCAAAAGAAACTGCAATTACACGATACATGTTTCTTTCGGGGTTGTAAACCACTTTAGCACTATAACCCTGCCCGTCCAGATATTGTTTCAGACCTTCAGCATTTGCTTTTACGCCAAAGCTTCCACAAACAACACTATAAGCCTTCAAACCATCACCTGAAACCAGCTCCACTTTTTCTTCACGAACCGGACCGGCTACCGGAGCAGGAGCAGGTGCAGTTGCAACAGGAGCAGCTACTACAGGAGCAGCCTCTACCTCTTCGGCTGCAGCAGGAGCCTCAGCCAATTCCTGTTGTTTTGCCTTTTCGTATGCTTTTTTGTAAGCGCTTTCGCTTGATTTACAAGAGGAGAATGCCAAAGCTACGCACAATCCCATACCCAACACAACTAATTTTTTCATGATTATTCCATCTTTATAAATTAATACTCTAGTTTAATCCTATAATAATTGTTGCAAAAGTAGCAATATATCAACAGCATTCACATCTAATACGCAGTTAAATTAAGTTAATCAGCCTATAATCGTCAATTTCTTACTAAGAAACATCCCCAAATAGCAACAACTTTCAATTTTATTTGTTAGTTTTGTAATGTTCAAAAATTAATAAGACTATGAAAAGTTTAAGTATTTTAGCTGCATTTCTGGGCGGAGCCGTTGTAGGTGCAGCAGCCGGAGTTTTATTTGCTCCCGAAAGAGGAGAAGATACTCGTAATAAAATTGTTGACGCTTTGCGTAAAAGAGGTATCAAACTGAGCCGTACCGAAATGGAAGACTTGGTAGATGAAATTGCTGCAGAAGTAAAAGAATAATAAGGTATCATACAACTTGCCTTGTCATTCTAAACAAAATTGAAGAATCTATATACATATATTATATGTCTATGGATTCTTCATTTTACCTCTTTACCGATTGACACACAGCCATCATACACACATAAATGGCAATATTTAATGTAAAAAACAACAGCGAATGTTTGCAAACGATAAGAATATAGACAACCTGCAACAACTCTTTGTAGAACTGAAAAAATATGCAGAGCTGCAAAAAGATTATGTAAAACTGCATTTAGTAGAAAAGCTGACCATATTGGTATCCTCTCTGATTCTGGTATTGGTATTGGTTATTCTAGGTATCATTGCCCTCTTCTACCTTTCTTTTACATTAGCTTATGTATTGGCTCCTCATGTAGGCGGATTGATGGTTAGTTACGGCATCATCACCGGATGTATCATCCTACTGATTATATTAATCATATTCTTCCGTAAACGTTTGATTATGCAACCTATGGTTAACTTTCTCGCCAATCTGCTTTTAAACGATGACTGATTATGAACAACAACAATTCTAAACATACACCGATTATCACCCTGGAAGAGATAGCCCGGCGAAAAGCCGAAAAACGGGAGGAAGTGCTCAAAGCGAAGACACAAATAACCGAAACTTTGCGCGAATTATTTGTACCTGAAGAAAATAAGGGTGGTATAGAAGGGATTATGCAACATGTAAATACCGGAATAGCCGTTTATGACGGAGTAATGACCGGCATCAAAATAATGCGGAAAGTAAGAAGTTACTTCACCAAAAAGAAGAAATAGAAAATCTATAAATTAACATACCTATTAAACAAATCAAATGAAAAGACAACTACTGGGAGTGGCAGCTTTTATGCTGGCATTATCTGCACATGCACAAGACAATCCGTTGTGGATGCGTTATTGTGCCATTTCACCTGATGGAACTTCCATCGCATTTACTTATAAAGGAGACACAGTACCGGTCAACGGAGGCAAAGCTGCACAGATTACAACCAATGCAGCGCACGACACTCATCCGGTATGGAGCCCCGATGGAAAACAAATCGCATTTGCTTCCGACCGCATGGGCAGTATGGATATATTCGTGGTAGACAGAGAGGGAGGCATCCCAAAAAGATTAACCACTCACTCCGGCAACGAAACACCCGTAGCATTCAAGGATGCAGACCATATCCTGTTTCTGGCAAATGTAATGCCGTCAGCCGAAGATGCCCAATTTCCATCAGGACAATTCCAACAGGTATATGAAGTTAGCACTACAGGCGACCGTCCGGTCATGTTCTCCTCCATGCCTATGGAAGATATCAGCATCAACAAAACCGGCAATGCTTTACTCTACCATGATAAGAAAGGTTACGAAGATCCCTGGCGCAAGCATCACACTTCTTCTATCACACGCGACATCTGGCTGTGTTCATTGGACGGAAAACGCAGCTATCGCAAGCTAACCTCTTTTAATGGTGAAGACCGTACTCCTGTATGGGCTTCGGACGGAAAGTCATTCTATTATCTGAGTGAAGAAAAAGGTTCATTCAATGTATTCAAACGTGCACTGGATGGAACAAGTTCCACTCAGCTCACCCACCATACCAAGCACCCGGTCCGTTTCCTTACTGCTGCCGACAACGGCACACTCTGCTACGGATATGATGGAGAAATCTATACAATGAAAGAAGGAACCGAACCTCGGAAAGTACAAATATCCATCTTAACGGACAAAAATGACAAAGACCTGATTCGCCAAATCAGACGAAACGGTGCAACAGAAATAGCTCTGTCTCCCGATGCTAAAGAAGTAGCATTCATTCTGCGCGGCGATGTTTACGTCACTTCAGTGGAATATAAGACAACAAAACAAATCACCAATACTCCGGAACAAGAACGCGACATCAACTTCGCTCCCGATGGAAGAAGTATCGTGTATGCTTCGGAAAGAAACGGTTTGTGGCAAATTTATCAGGCAAGCCTGAACAAAAAAGAAGAGAAACAATTCACTTATGCTACAGATATTAAAGAGGAGAAACTGACCGGTTCAGCCATTGCTTCTTTCCAGCCCCAATTCAGTCCTGATGGTAAAGAAATAGCGTTTTTGGAAGACCGTACCACGATTCGTGTGCTTAACTTGAAAAGTAAAAATGTCCGCACTGTAATGGACGGTAAGTTTGAATATTCATACAGTGATGGTGATCAATGGTATCAATGGAGTCCGGATAGCAAATGGATTCTCACCAACTATATTGGCATAGGTGGATGGAACAACCAAGATGTGGCTTTGGTTAACGCATCAGGCAACGGAGAAATCCATAACCTGACCGAAAGCGGCTATACAGACACGAATGCCAAATGGGTGCTCGACGGAAAAGCAATGATGTGGTATAGCGACCGTGCCGGATACCGCAGCCACGGCAGTTGGGGAGCTGAAGCGGATGTTTACATCATGTTCTTCGACCTTGACGCATACGAACGTTTCCGTATGAATAAAGAAGAGCTTGCCCTTATCGACGAAAGCAAGAAAAAAGAGGATGATAAAGAGAAAAAAGACGAGAAGACCGGCAAGAAAAAAGACGATAAAAAAGACACAAAGAAAGATGAAAAGAAAGAAGAAGTCAAACCTTTGGTTTTCGACCTCGAAAACTGTCGAGACAGAATTGTCCGCCTGACTGTCAACTCTTCTCATTTGGGAGATGCCGTTCTCACACCGAAAGGAGATAAACTATATTATTGCGCCGCTTTCGAGAAAGGCTTTGATTTATGGGAACACGACTTGAAGGAAAAGTCCACTAAATTACTGCTCAAGAATGTCGGTCGAGGCACTCTATTCGCCGATAAGAAAGTAGAGAACCTTTATCTTACCGCCGGCGGTAAACTGAAAAAGATAGAGTTGAAGGATAGCAAGGAAAAACCGATCGCTTTCAAGGCCGAGTTCGCTTATCGTCCGGCAGAGGAGCGTGCTTATATCTTCCATCACGCTTGGCGTCAAGTCTTGGATAAGTTCTATGATCCGACACTCCGGGGCATGGATTGGAAAGGGTATGAGACCGCTTACGCCCGTTTCCTTCCGCATATCAACAACAATTTTGATTTCCAAGAGATGCTTTCCGAGCTATTGGGCGAGTTGAACGGCTCCCATACGGGCGCTCGTTACAATCCGGGACTAACCGGGCCGGAAACCGCCAGCTTAGGCGCTTTCTTCGATAACGCATACACGGGCGACGGATTGAAGATCGAGGAAATCCTCGCCAAGGGCCCGCTGACATTGGCCGACAGCCAGATAAAGAAAGGCTGTATCATCGAGAAGATAGACGGAACACCGATAAAGAAAGACGCCGATTATTATCCACTGCTAAGCGGTAAAGTCGGTAAGAAAGTAATGCTTTCTGTCTATGATCCTACCAGCAAACAGCGTTTCGAGGAACAGGTAAAAGCGATCAGTAACGGAGAGCAATCGAACCTCCTTTATAAAAGATGGATCGAGAATTGCCAAGAAACCGTAGATAAATTATCGAACGGGCAAATCGGATATGTACATGTAAGAGGTATGAACAGCGAGAGTTTCCGCGAGGTCTATTCCGCCTTATTAGGCCGTTGCCGGAATAAGAAAGCCGTGATCGTGGATACCCGCCATAACGGAGGTGGCTGGTTGCATGATGATCTGGCTACCTTATTGAGCGGCAAGGAGTATCAGCGCTTCGAGCCTCGCGGACAATACATCGGTAGCGATCCTTACAATAAGTGGACCAAACCGTCCTGTGTCTTGATGTGCGAGGATAATTATTCGAACGCTCATGGTTTCCCTTGGGTTTATAAGACCTTAGGCATCGGCAAGCTGATCGGCGCCCCGGTTCCGGGAACCATGACAGCCGTATGGTGGGAAACGCAAATCGATCCGACCTTGGTGTTCGGTATCCCGCAAGTAGGCGTGAAAGATATGCAAGGCAATTATCTGGAAAACCAACAATTGCAACCGGATGTCGAGGTGTACAATACTCCCGAGGCGCAGCTCTCCGGCGAGGACACGCAATTAAAAAGAGCGGTAGAAGTGATGCTGCAAACTGTAAAATAGCTTTTCTAGGCCTCAGAAATGACTTTTCAACCTTGTAAAATGCCTTCCGAGGCCTCGGAAATGACTTTTCAACCTTGCAAGGTGGTTTCCGAGATCTCGGAAGCCTCTTTCACTCACATCGAACAGAAGAAAGAAACGAAAAACGGAACCGTGAAGTCCACCAAGATCCCGTGAAAGATAGAGACAAAGACCAAATCCTTTCCGCAATAACGGGTGATGATCGGCAATGTCGTATCCATCGTAGTAGCTCCTCCCGCGCAGATCGGAGATAGCCTTCCGAAATATCTAACGAACAACGGAGCGCCCAGCAAGGCGAATATCTCACGGATAATATTAGCGATCAAGGCGATCGTTCCTAACTCCGCCGCCAATTGAGCCCCCAGCGTCGGTTCTTTTAGCTCTGTTATCAAGATGGAGGATAATGAATAATAGGCGAAACCGCTTCCGACCGCCAAACAATCGAACACGCTCCATTTGTTAAGAGCAAGGCTGATCAAGGCCGAGAAGCTCAACGTCCCGATAATAGTAGCCAGAGGCACCAATAAGAGTTTCGGCCGTATGCTCGACAAAATCTCTTTCAGTTTCTTATCGCTTCCGATGCTAATCCCTACTTGAAACATCAAGAGGTAAAGTACATAAACCGTTATATCATTCTCGATAACGACCCCGGGCAGATAACCGCTCCATCCCAGCAAGCACCCCAAGGCAAAGAAGCCCACGACGATCAAACTCCCTTTCATCCCCGGCTCCTTTCCTTAAAAAAGAAATGATAAACTCCCCACGCCGCCAAGACGCTACCCAACGTACCGGCCGAAGCGATCAACAAGGCTTGCCCGCCCAACGTCGTAAGATTATTCACGATAGACTCATTGGCCCCTACCGAAATTCCCAGCAGGAACAAAAGAAGAAGAATCGTATAAGAAATAGGCTTACCGATCTTTTGCAGCAATTCTACTTTACGAAAGAAATACCCGACGGCAATGCCGCAGAACATGATTCCGATTACTGTAAACATCCTTTTGTAGTTTTTGCCGCGAAGTTAACAGAAACTCACAGTACCACAAAGCGGTTACTTCTTCGTTTTCTTGAATTTCACGGGAATCTGCATACCTCCGGCGTCGGCCATTCCCTCTAACTTATTTCCTTTCTGGGTCATAGTTAAGTCTACAGGCGTTCCATCCACATAAAAAGAGCTGGTATAGGTATCTCCTTTCGCCTTGATATCATTTATCTCCAAGGTACTACCTTGTATATTCACTTTAGCGGTCAACTTGCCGTTCTCTTGCTTTATCTGCAAACTGCCATCTTGATATCCATACGGAGCGTCGGGGGCAGAGAAGGACCAATCGCCTACGAGCTTACTGAGATCTGCGGCTTTATCCTGTGCCGAGATCGTGATACAAAACAAAAGGCATAAAAGGGTGGTAAAGGCTTTCTTCATGTTCGTTCCCATAATCTTATGTATTAAATGAGTAATAGATTTAAATAACGTTCCAAATGTAGTGATTAATTTTCGATCTTCCGAGATATGTTCCAATATACGAGCATCAAAATCTTTCCCCAAGGGAGGCAATGTCTCGGCCTCATGAGATACGAACCAAGCCTTATAGGGCAATAAGTCGGGAGGTATCACCGCTGAGGAGAAAAACCGGCGTAATTCCCGTTCTTCCTCCACGGATGTGGCGCATTCCCAATATTTATCCAGCAACTTATTTATTCGTTGATAGTCCATACACGATCCATAAACAGATTACCTTACCGCATACCGCTCCATCCTTTCCTTATCTCCGGAATAGGTTTCCCTCAATGCCAGATTACGCGCTACCATCATGCAATAGGAAGGTAAGTTCTCAATGACAATCCAGCTATCCCGATCTTCCCAAACCTTAAGCAGGGCTTCCTGAACGATCTGCTCAGACTGCTCCACGTCTCCGGTAATCCGGAAAACAACCCGGAAAAGGTTATTCTTCAGCGGCAATATCTTTGTCGTAAATTCGTTTGTTCCCATACTGTTTTATCTATAAGACGAGCCAAGCCCGAAAAAGGTTGCAGATTTTAAAAGGAAATTTCCAATATTCCCCCAAAGCCATTATCTTTGTGACAGATGATTGATAATTCGCTTATTACAAACTAAATCAATAATAACAGTGAAAAGAACGATCTTATTTTTTCAGGCCGCTCTTGCCTGCCTGCTGGTAGGATGCAAGCAAGCGCCGGAGTCGCCGCGACTACAAGATGAGGTGAGGTATGTAGACCCATTCATCGGAACCGGGTTCCATGGACACACATTCCCCGGAGCTACCCGTCCGTACGCGATGGTACAACTAAGCCCGGATACCCATATCTTGGGATGGGACGCAAGTAGTGGTTACCATTATGATGATGACCATATCTACGGGTTCAGCCACACGCATCTTTCTGGTACGGGTATCGGTGATCTGGGTGACGTAGCTTTATTACCTTTCTCCGGTGGAGATTCCATCAAACCAGTAGCTACCTTCAAGAAAGACACTGAGAAAGCGACACCGGGGTATTATGCCGTACGCTTGGATAACTTTGGTATCAACGTGGAATTGACTTCTACGGATCGTGTAGGTTTCCACAAATATACATACGACAATCCCAAAGAACGTCGTGTCCTGCTTGACTTAGGGCATATCCTTCAACCGAACTGGGGACATAAGCTGATCGGTAACCAATATTTACTTGTAAACGACTCCACGGTGGAAGGTACCGTGAAGACACAAGGTTGGGCGCATTTCCATTCTATGTCATATCGGATTACTTTCTCGGAACCGATCGAGACGGTATACCAATACATCGGGGGGAAATTACGTAAAGACTCCTTGTTCTTACGCCTAAATACAGCAGAAGATTTGAAGTTCCATTACAAATTCGCTGAAAAGGCACAACCGCTTTATGTAAAAGTAGCCTTATCCGTAGTCGATCCGGAAGGCGCCGAGAAGAATCTCGAGGCAGAATTGCCCGGATGGGATTTCGATAAGACCCGTGAGGAATCAACGCATATTTGGAACGAGGCGTTAAACTTGATCCAGATCGAGGCAGATCCGAAAGTCATGGTCAATTTCTATACGGCGCTCTACCATACCATGATCGCCCCCTTCGCTTATCAAGACGTGGACGGGCGTTATTTGGGTATGGACAAGAAAGTGCATACCGCCGAACCGGGTTACGTAAATTATTCCGTATTCTCCTTGTGGGATACGTTCCGTGCGCTTCATCCGTTAATGACAATCATTAATCCGGACTTAGCGACAGATTGGGGTAAGGTACTCGTGCAAGGTTATAAAGAAGGAGGAATATTACCCAAATGGCCTTTAGCCTCTAGTTATACAGGTTGTATGGTAGGATATCCGGCCGTCTCGGTCCTCGCCGATCTTGTAGCGAAAGATTTAGCGGAAGGTGATATGAGCACGTGGGCGGAAGCCGGCGCACGTTCTTCCGTTTACCGTGAGGATCTTGCCGAGAAGTTCAAAGGAACCCGTGAGTTGGATCTGATCACGATGCACCCTTACTATAAGGAGAAATATGGTTTCGTCCCCGCCGACTCTGTTCCCGAATCCGTATCGTGGGGATTGGAGATGGCATACGAGGATTGGTGTATCTCCCAAATCGCCAAGAAGGCAGGCAACATGGAGTTGGCGAATGAGTATGCCAAGAAAGCCGAATACTACAAACGCTATTTAGATCCCGAGACGAAAATGATGCGTCCGGTAATGGGCGACGGTTCTTTCCGTACTCCATTCAACCCTCGCTATTCTTCGCATATGAAAAGCGACTATACCGAAGGGAATGCCTTCCAATGGAGTTTCTTCGCACCACATGATATGGACAACTTCATCGCCGCTATCGGTGGCAAGAAAGAGCTGGAAACACGTTTGGACACCTTATTCACCACCTCTTCCCAGATTGACGGGGCGGAAGCCTCCGGAGATATTACCGGATTGATTGGCCAATACGCTCATGGAAACGAGCCGAGCCACCATATGGCCTATCTTTATAACTGGACAGATTCTCCATGGAAAGGGCAAGAGTATTTAGATTATATCATGCAGAATTTCTACACGAATGAACCGGATGGTATCATCGGTAATGAGGATTGTGGCCAAATGTCTGCCTGGTATCTTCTTTCATCTATGGGACTCTATCAGGTGAACCCGTCGGATGGTGTATTTGTTTTCGGTAGCCCTTGTTTTAAGAAAGTAGAAGTGAAGGTACGTGGTGGTAACACTTTTACTGTAGAAGCACCCAATAACAGCAAAGAAAATATCTATATCCAGAAAGTGTATTTGAATGGCAAGCCTTATGATAAGAGTTATATCACTTATCAGGATATAATAAATGGCAGCACATTGAAGTTTGTAATGGGGAAAAAGCCTAATAAGAATTTTGGTAAGGCTCCGGCAAACAGACCGGTTGTTTTGAATAAGATAAATGGATAAAGATGGCTTACTTATAAAAGACAGCTAATTGTTGAAAGGAGGAAGAAGCCTCCGACAATGAAAGAATAAAGCTGGTTCTCAATATTCAATTCAGTTTTCAATAGGTATTATAAGGCTTTCCGATTGTAGCATTTAATTCTGCTTCGGAAAGCTTTATTTTATACTAGAAACGGCTGAAAAGCAAATCCTTAACAAGAACTTACTGTTTTCAGCCGTTTTGGGGAATATAGTTTTAAGAAATAAGTTAGTCCTGATTACATCTTTCCTTTAAAAAAGAATGTAATCAAGACTCTTTTTATAACTATGGAAGCGGATCAGCTTTTGCCGGTCGTTTCGGATCATAAACGGCTACTCCTACTTTGGAGTCAGCACAACCATAATACAAATACCATTTGTTTTTGAAGTAGACCATTCCTTCGATAAATACGGTTCCATCCACATATTGCCCACTCTTTTCAAAGCTATCCATCGGACGGAAGAACGGTTCATCGAGACGGGTGATAAAGCGGGTAGGATCATTGGCGTCGAAGAGTGCTTGTCCGGCAGCATAGACATTGGCGGTATAGCGTTTGTCACCTCTTCCTGAATGGT
>OGKF01001430.1_pt1 | contig 10697 bp, 8 predicted proteins | sample 1572391 | NCBI WGS metagenome assembly OGKF01 (sample SAMEA2582095, study PRJEB24529) | metagenome | biome: Human gut stool | place: China | collected 2011
TTATTTACTGCCAGAGCCGCTTAGGCTTGGAGAATTTTTAACGAACTATTGATAAGTAATACATCAAATTTATTCTTATCCTGTGTGATAGAAAGCGTATAATCATTATCGAACAGAGCAACTGGCCGCGTACGAAAAATATCCAGGACGATGCCGTGGTGTTGTTCGTCAGCCCTTCCGTTATTGCTATTCGTACAGCGGAAAGTCAATCGGTTTCCCTCCTCTTGCTGCACGATGACACGGACGAAAGAATCATTCCGGTAACTGACTCCATGCTTGAAAGCGTTCTCCACAAAAGAAATAAAAAGCAAAGGAGGTATCTGTACTTCAGGAACTTCGATGGGAAACTTCATTTCAATGGAGACTTTATCAGTATAGCGCAATCCCATTATGGCAATATAATTCTCCAGAAACTGAACCTCCCGTTTAAGAAGAATTGTTTTGTTACTAGCCTCATACAGCACATAACGCATCAGTTTGGAAAGCTCTACAATCGTACTTTTCGCCTTCCCCGTATCAATATCTACCAATGCGTGGATATTATTCAGCGTATTCATAAAAAAATGCGGGTTTATCTGATACTTCAGATATTGCAATTCGGACTGCAAGCGCTGGTGTTCCAGTTCCTTCAACATTTCTTCATCGCGAAAAGACTTGAAGAAAAGTTTAATGGCTATATTAAATCCTACCATAAGAAAGGCAATCATAAAATGAATAAGATAGCGAACTGTGATAGGAGGATAAGGAAACGGAACAGGTTTAAGGAGAGCCTCCGGACGTTGAAACTTTTCCACGGGATATTTCACCTGGTCCGGTAGTTCCCAATTAGCCGTCTCTTTCTTCCGCGCCTTTTCTCTCATTTCAATAATCTGATTCCGTCGGCTTTCCTTTGCTGAATGATACACAGGCTCCTGTCTGAATTCTTTCGGGAAACGCCCTTTCATCGGAAACGGAACAATCAAAAAAATAACACCTATTGCAAAAACTAAAGAAAGTGTATATTGCCAATATTTTTTTTTAAAAAGGAAATAAGGAACCAGCACATAGTTATTCAACAGAAAAAGCATAAAAAAAGGAAGAATTCCCAACCAGGAGTCACGTACAAGCGTGCGAACTTCTTCTTTCTCAAGTCCACCACTTACGGCAAAATATTCTCCGATCAACGGAAGAAAGAAAATAACACTCCAGATTACTCCGTAAATGCTTTGTTCCAATAATTGTTGCTTGCGCACTCTTTCCATGCCTCATTGTTCCATGTTAGCAGAAACAAAGATAAAACCGACACTCCTTTCATACAAAAACAATCGACCAAAGGACATATTTCAACGACAGTACATCAATCAGTGACGAATTTCACAACTTACAAAGTTGCCTGTAAATACATGTAGAGAATCTAAATAAACCTTAAAATGGATGTGATATTCTAAAACGGCTCTTTTCTTAGTTAGAAGTAGGAAAAAATAAGAACGGTTTCTTACACGCGAAATGTGTGGGACGCCGTTCTTTTATATACATATACCTTGTCTTGTTCTATCTTATTCCATTCTTCGCTATGCTTCTTAAAAGAAGAACATATTACATTAAAAATAGAACATTAATTCAAATGCTTTTATATCATTTTTCTCCGTATAATTAAAAATAGAACATTAATTCATAAAAACAGACCTTGTAAATAAATAGATGTTAGCCGAACTTTGCAAAGTTTTATTAATTACGCAATAAAAACAAAAAAGAATGAAAAACTTACGAAAACTATTTTGTGTAGCTTGCGCAGTACTTTTCTTTACATCATGTGAAGAAACCTATAACGACAAGTTATTTTGGCCGGGAGAAATCAGCCAGGAATATGGCTCGTACATCAAGCCGTATACACTGGATTTAACTTACAACGGCGAGAAACTAATCGGAAAGACTGCCAGTTTCAAAACGGAAGATAGTGAAACGGGAACACTGACACTAAACGGAATTATCCCGGGAGAAGTTACTACTCCTATCAGTCGCATCAAACTTAATGAAAACGGAGAAAAAGATGCCTATACCTTTAGCGGAACGAATATCACGATGGGGGGAGTAACGGTGAAGTATAATGGAATCATTACTCCAAAAGCAATGAAACTCTCACTGGATGTCACAATGGCTCATGCCAATAATCTGGCTCATACTTATGCATTTCCTGCATATTCACATACTACAAATGAAGAAGCAACCATTCGTAATAGTGGAGCAAGCTATGTGAATATTACAACGAAAGAAGGAGCCGAATCCATTGCTCCTATCGTTTTGCAAATGCAGCAAATGGCAACTAATATATTAGATGTACTCTTTCCGTATGTACTAAAGAATATTACATTAGAAAAGGATGGTATTGTAACTGCCAACTACACCACAAGTCCCATAGACATGAAAGAGATCATGGAGGTGGCTAATGCAGGTAAGACGGATGCAGAATTCCGTGGATTAATCGGCCAACGTACTTATGTTTCTTCCCCGAAAGGTTTGGCCTACTGGAATCAGACGGGTGATAAGGCATTTGTAGTACAATTGAACATACCAGCCATTATTTCACTCATCGCCGAGAATAACGGTCAGCAAATTGATCCCCAACTTATTGCAGGTATCAGCGAAGCTCTTTTAAAATCGGACCCTGCCCGATTGAAGCTAGCATTAAGTACGCTCAACATGATTTTAAACAATGAGATAATCACCTATATTTTAAAAATGGATGATAACACTTTTGTAACTTTACTTTCATGGATGAGAAATGGTATTCCAATGGGTATTAGTCAGGCTACAAAAGATCATACTTATATCTATTTAAAAAAAGAGACACTAACTCCATTTATCAATATCATTGATATTTTATTAAAAACAAACTTAGATGAGGTTGTAGCATTATTCGACAAAATGGAAATCGGCGTAGACCTTACTATCCAAAAATAAATCATTTTAAAATAAAAAACGATGAAAAAATTATCTATCTTATTCATAAGCTTCCTTACCGTAATATCCGCATTCTTAACATCTTGTGACGAAGACCACTATGGACCGGCTCCAGTAGACGTGACAGCCAATTATTCAAACAAGATTTCGAATCCTAATCCCAATTTAGTTCTTACATACAACGGTGATGCAATGAACGGGAAATCTGTTGATTTCAGTACTGTTACAGGAGAAACTGCTATCATTACTCTCTACGATATTCTTCCGGGAGAAAAGGCAATAAAGATTACATCCATTCCCCTTTCCGGAGATACAGAAGGATACTCTTTTTCGGGTAATGGTATGGGAAATGAAACATTGACTACTTTTAGATACGAAGGACGTGTAACAAAAGGAAAACTCACCTTAAACATATCCAATATCCAAATGGGTAATGCCGATTTGTGGGCAAATACTTATAAGTTACCCGAAGTCGTTAACGGCGTAAAAAAAATATTAGTTGGTGACACTTGGGGAAATGAATATACATGGCAGGAGGTTGATGGCCAAGTATTAAATGCGTCATGCTATTTCCATGCAGATGTAGAAGCTACAGAAAGCGGAGCTACAACCCAAACATGGGGTAATGGAATCCAAAATATAGTAAGTTACATTTTGCCACAAGTTCTGCAAGACATCACTTTAGGAGCAGACGGAAATGTAACGGCTTCCTATTCAAATGATCCGTTGTCAGGAGTAGATATAGACGTTATTTTTGGATTTCTAGAAACTCCATTAACACAGGAGATGATTACTCCCAACATTGCTGACCGTAAGTATATCCCTTCTCCAAAAGGATTTGCTACTTGGTTTCAAAAAGACGGTAAGTTAATATTAAAATTAAACTTAGCTAATATCATTTCCTCAATAGCCAGCAGCAGCGATACATATATGGATGTGAACATAATCAATGCTATCATTGATGCTGTATCTCAAATGGATGCCATGAAAGTGAAAGAATTGCTAACCACACTTAATCAAAGTTTAAACAATGAAACACTTGGATTCTTGGTCAATGTCAACGACACTTCCTTCAACGCTATTTTCAATTGGTTAACTACCGGAATCCCGATGCTGGTTACTTCAAAAGAAGGACATACTTATATTTACTTAGATAAAGAAGGATTTACTCCCATAGCTAAATTACTACCAGATCTTAGTCCGCTAATAGTTAGTATGCTTCCGGAGGACATGCAAGGGCTGGGATTTATAATTTCAGCATTCTTAAATGGTATTTCAGAAGCTTTTCTATCTCCTGAGAGAATAGAGTTTGGTTTAGAACTTGTTCCGAATAAATAAAACGTAAGAAACAATGAAGAAAATATATATACTAACTTTATTAATCTGCCTTACTTGTTTTGGGACAAGCTTTGCCCAAACACTGAAAGGACATATATACGACGCCAAGACCAACGAACCGTTGGTCGGAGCAGCTGTTACCTACAAGCTCCACGGCAATCAGGGAGTAGTATCCAATATTAACGGAGAATATGAAATCAAACTTCCCGAAGGTGGAGTCGACCTCGTATTCAGTTATGTAGGCTATGATGATGTACTGATGCCTATCGTTATCAATAAACGCGAAGTAGTCACCAAAGACGTCTATATGAAAGAGAGCACTAAACTGCTGGAAGAAGTGGTAGTGAGTGCTGGACGCTTCGAACAGAAGCTAAGTGATGTAACAGTTTCTATGGATGTGGTGAAATCCGGTGACATTGCCCGCCAGGCACCAACAGATATTTCATCTACCCTCCGTACCCTGCCGGGAGTTGACATTGTAGACAAGCAACCTTCCATGCGTGGTGGCAGCGGGTGGACTTACGGTGTAGGTGCACGTAGCCAGATTCTGGTAGACGGAATGAGTACACTGAATCCGAAAACAGGAGAAATCAACTGGAACACCGTACCTTTGGAAAATGTGGAGCAGGTGGAAGTTATCAAAGGAGCTTCTTCTGTGCTATACGGTTCCTCAGCATTGAACGGTATTATCAATATTCGTACCGCACGCCCGGGTTTAACGCCCAAGACACGATTCAGCGCATACGTAGGCATATACGGTGATGCAGAGAATGATGAATACCAATGGAGCGACAAGAATTTCTGGAAAGATGATAAATATGCAGTAAAACCTATTCTGCGTGGCAGTCTCCTGAGTGGAGTACGGAATCCGATTTACGAAGGTTTCGACCTCTCCCACTCCCGTCGTATCGGTAATTTCGACGTCAGTGGCAGCCTCAATCTTTTCACCGATGAAGGATAACGTCAGCAAGGATATAACAAACGTTTCCGCATGGGTGGCAGTTTGACCTATCACCAACCGGATATGGGACTGAAAATTCTGAATTATGGTTTTAATGTAGACTTCCTTTCCAATCAATACGGGGACTTCTTTATCTGGCGTTCACCGACCGAAGTATACAAGCCTTCTCCTTTCACCAATATGGGACGCGAAGAAAACAACTTCCATATCGATCCGTTTATCAATTATGTAAACCCGGAAAACGGAACTTCACATAAAATCAAAGGACGTTTTTATTATAGCGCAGACAATATCGTCCGCCCAACCGAAGGTTCATCTATCACAGATATTCTGGGAAACATGGGAACCGATGCGAATACGATTAAAAATATCGTAAACGGCGATTACAGCTCACTATACCCCGCATTGGTCGGTATCGGTTCGGGAATTATCAACGGCAATCTGGATAATGCCATGAACGGTGCATTCACTTCACTGGGAAACATCTTTCCCAATGCAACAACTGCCGATTATTGCGACCTTATCTCATGGGTTATGGATAACGGGCTGCCTGATCTTAGCGGAATACAGAACGGACAATTGCCAAGCGATCTCGTACCGTGGCTGTCTAATGTTATCAATCCGTCTCGACTCAACCCGAAAACTCAAACAGACAAGAACTTTGACTATTATCTCGACTATCAGTTCAACAAGAAATGGAACGGTGGCGCACAGATCACTACGGGAATGACTTTCGAACACATCCGTTATGACTCTGCTGTAATGGATGAAGTGTACAAAAGTGATAATGCAGCCCTCTTCTTCCAATATGACCAACGTTTTTGGGATCGTTTGAGTGTATCCGCAGGCGTACGTGCCGAATACTACCGCGTAAACAACCACCGCCGCGAAGCAGAAACAAAGGTATTCGGAACAAAAATTCCGTTCCGCCCCGTTTTCCGTGCCGGATTGAATTATCAATTAGCCGATTACAGTTTTATCCGCGCCAGCTTCGGACAAGGTTACCGCAACCCGTCTATCAATGAGAAATATCTCCGTAAAGACATTGGCGGAGTCGGTGTTTATCCGAATCCGAACATTAAACCTGAGAAAGGATTTAATGCAGAATTAGGTTTCAAGCAAGGATACAAGATCGGTAACTTCCAGGGATTTGTCGATATTGCCGGATTCTATACTCAATATAAAGATATGGTAGAATTCCAGTTCGGCCTATTCAATAATGCAAACAATACGATGATAAATAGTATTGGCGATGTATTTCAGATGTTGACTGACGGCAAGGGCTTCGGTATCGGAGCACAATTCCATAATGTATCGAAAGCACAGATCTATGGAGTGGAGATTTCAACAAACGGTGTATATAACTTCAACAAGAACACAAAATTATTCTATAATCTGGGATATGTATATACCGAACCGCGTGACGCGGATTACCAGGAACGCAATGCTGTAGAAGGACTGTATACCGACCCGCTTCAGATGAAAGAGAAATCAAATACGAGTAAGTATCTGAAATATCGTCCGAAACATAGTTTCAAAACGACGGTAGACTTCCAGTGGAAACGCATCAATGTGGGTGCCAATGTGGCATGGAAAAGCAAAATCCTTGCAGTGGATTATCTGATGCTGGACGAGCGTTCTAAAACACAAAACGACTTAATGGATTATGTACGCGGTATCCTTTTCGGTTATTCAAAAGGAGAAACACTCGCTACCTACTGGAAGAAGCATAACACAGATTATGCAACCGTTGACTTCCGTTTCGGTGTAAAAGCAACGAAAGAAGTTGCTTTCCAGTTTATGGTAAACAACTTGTTTAATAAAGAATACAGTTACCGCCCAATGGCAGTAGCTGCTCCCCGTACTTTTGTGCTGAAAATGGACGTCACATTCTAAATAACTCTTATTATTTACACATTAATAAAGGAACGGCTGCTCAATGCAGTCGTTTTTTTTGTTTCATTTGTTACTAATCAGCCATATATTCCGTATATTTGTCACCCGTAAATTAGGAAGAACAACTCGATAAAATGAAAAAGCAAATCGTACTTATTGCAATCTTATGTTGTACAGCCTTTGCACAAGCACAAGAAGTTTTTGTAAATGCCGATTTTGTCAGTAGTTACATTTGGCGGGGAATAGACTCGGGCAATGCCTGTATCCAGCCAACACTAGGTCTTAATTGGAAGGGACTGACAGTTTATGCCTGGGGTTCAACAGAGTTTCGCAACAAAAACAATGAGATTGACTTGTCGCTAGAATATGAATATAAGAATCTAACCCTTTATGCTAACAACTATTTTACCCAGACAGAAGAAGAACCTTTCAAATATTTCAATTACAGTTCACACTCCACCGGACATACTTTCGAAGTCGGAGCCGGATATATATTTAGTGAAAAGTTCCCGCTTTCCGTCAGCTGGTATACAACGTTTGCCGGCAATGATTACCGGGAAAACGATAAACGCGCCTGGTCCAGTTATTGCGAGCTAAGCTATCCCTTTAGTGTGAAAGATGTCGATATGAGTATTGAAGCCGGCTTCACACCGTGGGAAGGTTTCTACTCTAACAAGTTCAATGTTGTCAACATCGGATTATCCGCAACCAAAGAGTTAAAGATCACTTCCGGCTTCTCCCTTCCTATTTTCGGAAAACTGATAGCCAATCCCTACGAAGAACAAGTCTATTTCGTTTTCGGACTTAGTTTATAGCAAGACATATTTATTAATAAATCACTAATAATTACCCCCATGAAAAAACACCCCTTGATTCTTTGCGCAGGAATTACTTCTCTTTTATTGAGTGCCTGCAATCCGGTAAAAGCTCCGGAAGCAATCTTACCCGTTCCCGAAGCCAAACAAGTGGAATGGCAGAAAATGGAAACCTACGCTTTTGTACATTTCGGACTTAACACTTTTAACGACCGTGAATGGGGATACGGAGACTCCGATCCTAAAACATTCAACCCTGCGAAGCTCGACTGTGAGCAATGGGTAAAGACCTTTGTAGAATCGGGCATGAAAGGAGTAATCCTCACTGCCAAACATCACGACGGTTTCTGCCTGTGGCCTACCCAACTGACAGAGTATTGTATCCGCAACACTCCCTATAAGAATGGACAAGGAGACATTGTGCGCGAGTTATCGGACGCCTGCAAAAAATATGGTATCAAATTCGCCGTTTACCTATCCCCCTGGGACAGACACCAAGCTAATTACGGAACTCCCGAATATGTAGATTATTTCTATAAACAACTCCATGAACTACTGACCAACTACGGTGATGTCTTTGAAATCTGGTTCGACGGCGCCAACGGAGGCGATGGCTGGTATGGCGGAGCGAAAGATTCACGTACTATCGACCGCAAAACATATTAGAACTATCCGCGAGCCTATAAAATGATTGACGAACTGCAACCGCAAGCAGTTATTTTCTCCGATGGGGGACCCGGTTGCCGTTGGGTCGGAAACGAGAAAGGATTTGCCGGAGCCACCAACTGGTCTTTCCTCCGTGCCGGAGAAGTTTATCCCGGTTATCCCAACTATCGCGAACTGCAATACGGCCATGCTGACGGTAATCAATGGGTGGCAGCCGAGTGTGACGTTTCTATCCGTCCGGGTTGGTTCTATCATCCGGAAGAAGACGGCCGTGTGAAAACAGTGGACGAACTGACCGACTTGTATTACCGTAGCGTAGGACATAACGCAACGTTATTGCTGAACTTCCCCGTAGACCGTGACGGACTCATTCATCCGACAGACTCCGCCAACGCCGTTAACTTCCATAAGAACATACAGAAACAATTAGAAAAGAATCTGCTGGCCGGCCTTTCCCCCAAAGCATCGGACGAACGGGGAAAAGCATTCTCCGCTAAAGCTGTCACAGACAACGACTATGATACTTATTGGGCTACCAACGATGATGTAACTTCCGCCACTATTGAATTTGACTTGCCTCAACCGGAGAAGATCAATAGAATGATGTTACAGGAATATATCCCTCTGGGACAACGTGTGAAATCATTCGTAGTAGAATATAACCAGGAAGGTGAATGGCTTCCCGTGAAGCTCAATGAAGAGACAACAACCGTTGGTTACAAACGTCTCCTCCGTTTCGAAACGATCACGACCGATAAGCTCCGTGTCCGTTTCACGGATTCACGTGCATGTCTCTGCATCAATAACATCGAAGCATTCTACGCAGGAGCAACTTCCGATACATACTCTACAAAAGCGGAAGAACTGAAGAGTTTCCCGTTCACTCTCAGCGGAGTAGACACAGAAGAAGCACAAAAATGCATGGACAAGAATGACCAAACGGCCTGTTTCGTCAATGGAAACACACTGTTAATCGACTTGGGAGAAGAACGTACGATTACTTCATTCCATTATCTTCCCGACCAAAGCGAATATAATAAAGGTGTAATCGCCGCATACGAAATATCTGTCGGTATGGATAGCAATGCTGTCAATCAAGTGGTAGCAAAAGACGAATTTTCTAATATAAAGAATAACCCGATCCTGCAATCTGTCTACTTCACCCCACTCAAAGCCCGCTATGTCCAGCTGAAAGCAACGAGGATGATACATGACGGAGAACCATTAGGATTGGCCGAGATCGGTATACAATAACATAAAAAAAGAATTTTATACTTACATACAAATTTAGCAGTTCTTATTGTCAGACCATCATTTCTATTCTTAGCATATTGATTTCCATTAGACACTGACGATAAGCCCTGACAATAGGCTGGCAATATTATCTTATACATTTTATTGTCAGCCTATGATTTTATTACTCCCTCATAGTTACTGTCCGTCCGGCTTTACTTACCTTCCGTGACAAGCCCCCTTTAAACATACGTTATACAACCGCTATACTTCTGTTAACCAATAAGTATTGTTCTGTCGGGATACCGATATAGTTACCTCGCCACGGCTGTGGAAAGAATTCGCCACAGTTGTGGTAACTTCTCGTCACGACCGTGACGAGAAGTTACCACGGCCGTGACAAACTAAAGATGAAGGCACTCTAACAGTACTATACCGGCATTCCGACAGTACTATACCGGTTTCCTTTCCTATAAAGTCCTGCTTAACCACTCTGCAAATAAGCAACTTGCCAGAAAAGCAGTAGTAATATCGAGCAAGAACAAATTCAATAAATATACTTTCACCCCCCAACCAAATCTATAAAAATCCTTCTTCTTTTGCTCAAAATCCTTAAACCTGTGCATTTTTTACTCGGATTTCTTGTCAGAACCAAGTGTTTGCGTAAATTTGCACGCTGATAGTTAACCGGATAGTTTGAATAGCAAGAGATTACTACTTGACTACTGGCTACTACCTACTTGTAGAAATACTAATACTAAAATTAATAACATGAGTTTGAAAATTGTTGTATTGGCAAAACAAGTTCCCGACACACGCAACGTTGGGAAAGATGCCATGAAAGCCGA
>OGKF01001431.1_pt1 | contig 10694 bp, 9 predicted proteins | sample 1572391 | NCBI WGS metagenome assembly OGKF01 (sample SAMEA2582095, study PRJEB24529) | metagenome | biome: Human gut stool | place: China | collected 2011
ATATTACGTGCAGAAACAGCTGCATTAGTAGCTGCGGCCGCAATATTTTATGAAACTGGTGATTTAGGAGGCTGATTGATGAAAAGAATAGCATTTTACACTTTAGGCTGTAAAGTCAATCAGGCCGATACTGCCAGCATGGAAGCGATATTTCGCAGTCATGGTTATACTGTAGTTGGTTTTAATTGCGAAGCTGATATTTATGTGATCAATACTTGTGTTGTTACCAATACGGGGCAGCGTAAATCGCGGCAGATGATCAATCGTGCTGTGCGCAGAAACCCAACTGCTTTCGTGGTTGTGACTGGCTGTTATCCACAGACGGCGGCAGAAGAAGTGAAGACAATTCCTGGTGTTGATCTTATTATCGGGAATCAGGATAGAGCAGATATCGTACGGTTGGTAGAAGAAGCTGCTGCTTTTCAGTCTGTTGATACAATAGACAGCGTGCGTAAGCTGAGTGCCAACACTGAGTTTGAAGAACTGAGTGCAGGTGATGTTAGTGATAAGACCAGAGCTTTTTTAAAAATACAGGAAGGCTGCAATCAATTCTGTACTTATTGTATTATTCCTTTTGCCCGCGGACCGTTGCGTTCGCGTAGTCTGACAAGCATCATGGAAGAAGTTAAAAAGCTTGTAGCTTCTGGTTATAAAGAAATAGTGCTTATCGGTATTCACCTTGGCTGCTATGGTAAAGAACATGATGGAAAACTGACTTTATTTGATGCTGTTGAGGCAGCTTTAAGTGTAGAGGGTCTGCAGAGACTGCGGTTGGGGTCATTGGAATCAGTGGAGGTCGAAGCGAGGCTGCTTAGTCTTATGGAAAAAGATAAACGGTTGTGCCGACAGCTGCATTTACCTTTGCAGGCAGGCTGTGATACAACTTTAGCCAGAATGCACAGGCCGTATGATACCCGACGTTTTACCGAACTTTTGGCCGATATCCGTAAACGTATTCCTGATATTGCCATTACTACTGATATTATTGCCGGATTCCCGGGTGAGACGGAAGAGCAGTTCGAGGACCTGTGCAACTTCGTGAAGGAAGTGCAGTTCGACCGTCTGGGCTGCTTTGCCTACTCCGCCGAGGAGAACACCGTTGCTGCCAAGATGGACGGCCAGATCGATCAGGAAGTCAAGGACAAGCGCGCTGAGCTGGTGATGCAGATCCAGACCGGCATCATGGCCCAGAAGCAGGCCGCAAAGGTGGGCCAGACCGTCCGCGTCCTCTGCGACGGCGTGGACGACGAGAGCGGCCTCTACCTCTGCCGCACCGCTGCCGACGCCCCCGAGGTGGACGGCAATGTCTGTGTGTCCAGCGAAGAGCCGCTCTACCCCGGCGAGTTCTATGACGTGCTGGTGGAGGATAGCGACCTTTACGATTTGTATGGTACTGTCGCAAAATAACAGATCGGAGGATAATTCTGTATGAATCTGCCCAATAAGCTCACCCTGACCCGTATCCTGCTGGTGCCGGTGTTCATGATCTTCGTCTCCCTCGGCCAGTATATCACGCCGAGCTACAACCCCCGCTACTACCTCATCGCCGGTGTGGTCTTTGCCGTGGCCAGCTTCACCGACTTCCTCGACGGTCATCTGGCCCGCAAGTGGAACATGGTCACGGATTTCGGCAAGTTTGCCGACCCGCTGGCCGACAAGCTGCTGACCACAGTGGCCTTCATCTACATGATGCGGGACGGCGTATGCAGCCCCGTGGTGCTCTGCATCATTCTGGCCCGCGAGTTCGCTGTCTCCGGTCTTCGCATGGTGGCCGCCGGTGCCAAGGACGGCAAGGTCATCGCCGCCAATATGTGGGGCAAGGTGAAGACCGTGCTGCAGATGCTGACCATCCTCTTCTACTACTTCACCGTCTCCCTGACCGGCAACGTGCTGGGCCAGCAGTGCGCCGATGCGGCCTCTGTGCTGTGCTGGGGCGTGGCTGCTGTGACCGCGATCTCCGGCATCAAGTATCTGTGGGACAACCGCAGCTTCATCAATACGGCAAAATAAAAGAATAAAAGGGCTGTTGCACTTAACCTCTCCGTCACGCCTGCGGCGTGCCACCTCTCCTACCGAGGAGAGGCCTTGGCATACCGGAAAGCTTTTCCTCTTCGCCAGAGGCTCCCCTCGGTAGGGGAGCTGTCGAGCGAAGCGAGACTGAGAGGTTATCCATCTTACAGAGAATTTTCCTCCAGCCACTGCTGGAAGCTGGCCACGGCCCGTTCGGCCACGGCCATGTAACGCAGGCGCTTGTCACGGGGGCGCTGGTCCTCCGGCAGCGGGGGCAGGATGCCCATGTTCGCGCCCATGGGCTGGAAGTGCTTGTTCTCGGTGGTGAGATACTGGATGAGCGCACCGCACATGGTGTCGATGGGCGGTGCGGGCAGCTCTTTGCCCTCGAGACGGGCGTAAATGTTCCGCGCCGCCAGCAGGCCGCAGGCCGCGCTCTCCATATAGCCCTCGAAGCCGGTGATCTGGCCTGCAAAGAAGACGTTGGGGTGCTCTTTGAGGCAGAGCCCTGCGCTCAGCACCCGGGGTGCGTCGAGGAAGGTGTTGCGGTGCATGACGCCGTACCGGACGAACTCGGCGTTCTCGAGGCCGGGGATCATGCTGAACACCCGCTTCTGCTCTCCCCATTTCAGGTTGGTCTGGAAACCCACGATATTATACAGCGTCCGCTCCTTATTTTCAGCCCGGAGCTGGACGTTGGCCCACGGGCGGTGGCCCGTGCGGGGGTCGATGAGGCCCACCGGGCGCAGCGGGCCGAACCGCATGGTATCCGCGCCCCGCGCGGCCATGATCTCGATGGGCATACAGCCCTCATAGACGGTGACGGTGTCGGCTTTCTTGCCGTGGGCGTCGGGGTCGGGCTGTGCGCCCTGCTCCGCCCCTGCATCAAAGTCGTGGAGGGGAGCGCGCTCGGCAGAGGCCAGCGCGGCGTGGAAGGCCTCGTACTCGGCCTTATTGAAGGGGCAGTTGAGGTAGTCGGCCTCGCCCCGGTCATACCGGGAGGCGGCAAAGACCTTCTCGTAGTCGAGGCTTTCCGCCGTCACGATGGGGGCCACAGCGTCATAGAAGTGGAGGCGCTCATCTCCGGTGAGGCGTCCGATCTCGTCCGCCAGCCTGCCGTCGGTCAGCGGGCCGGTGGCCACGAGGACAGGAGCGCTCTCATCAATGTGCTCCACCCGCTCGCGGTGGACGGTGATGCCCGGGCATTCCTCCACCATCCGGGTGACTTCGGCGCTGAAGGTGTCGCGGTCTACCGCCAGCGCACCGCCTGCGGCCACGCGGGCCGTCTCGGCGGCGTTCAGGAGCTGGCTGCCCATCCGGCGCATCTCCTCCTTCAGCAGGCCGGAGGCGGAATCCAGCCGCTCGGCCTTGAGGCTGTTGGAGCAAATCAGCTCCGCGAAGCCCTCGCTCTTGTGGGCCGGGGAGAAGTGTGTGGGCTTCTGCTCGTAAAGCTCCACCTGCACGCCCCGACCCGCCAGCCAGAGGGCCGCTTCGCAGCCCGCCAGACCGGCGCCTAATACGGTAACTTTATAGTAGTTGCTCATTGTTATCATCTTATCCTTTAGCGGGCTTGCCCTCTCAGGCGCTTCCCGCCAGCTCCCCCAAAGGGGGAGCCAAAAGCCTCTCCCTTTGGGAGCAACAGCTCTGACTGCCGCCGGTGGCGGAAACAGGGAAGAGCTGTTGGGGCTGCGGCCAGCAAGACGCAAGTGCTTTTTAAAGCACGAAGCGGATGCTGGGTGCCGCAACTCGGGAGTGGCATTGCGAAGCAATGACGGAGAGGGATAGGACGCTGATAATAAAGGAGGAGAACACTATGCGAATCACGGAATTGTTTACGGCACAGTCCATCGCACTGGACGAGGCCCAGCAGGACCGCAGCCAGATCATCGACCGTCTGGTGGAACTGCAGGCGACCCATGGCAACATCAAGGATAAGGAAGCCTACAAAAAGGGCCTCTACGCCCGCGAGGACGAAGGCTCGACCTATGTGGACAACGGCATCACCGTCCCCCACGCCAAATGTGACTGTGTCACCCGGCCCAGCCTTGCGGCCCTCCGCCTGAGCACCCCGGTGCAGTACAACGCCGAGGACGACGGCAAGACCGACCTGCTGTTCGCCATTGCAGCGCCTCAGGATGGCAGCCTCCACGTCGATATGCTGGCCCGCATGATGCAGATGCTCATGAATGAGGACTTCGTGGAGAAACTGCGCACCGCCAAGACCCCGGCGGACTTCCTCGCCGCCATCGACGCGCAGGAGGAAGAGCAGTTCGGCGATGAGAGCTTCACCGATCAGGAGGTCAATGTGGGCTACCGGGTGCTGGCTGTCACCGCCTGCGTCAACGGCATCGCCCACACCTACATGGCCGCTGAGGCCCTGAACAAGGCCGGTGCAAAGATGGGCGTGCCCATCAAGGTGGAGACCAACGGCTCCGACGGCGCAAAGAATATCCTGACCAAGGACGAGATCGCCAACTGCGACGGCATCATCGTGGCGGCAGAAAAGAAGATCGAGACGGCCCGCTTCGACGGCAAGCCCGTCCTCTTCACCCGGGTGGACGACGGCATCCACAAGCCCGAGGAGCTTATCCGGAAGATCACCTCCGGCGAGGTCCCTGCTTTCCACGCAGAGGGCGGCGCACAGGCCGCAGAGGACGCTTCTGCCACCGACAGCTTCGGCCGCAGCCTCTACAAGAACCTGATGAACGGCGTCTCCCATATGCTGCCCTTCGTGGTGGGCGGCGGTATCATGATCGCGCTGGCCTTCCTGCTGGACGATTACAGCATCGACCCCTCTAACTTCGGCATGAACACCCCGCTGGCCGCCTTCTTCAAGACGGTGGGCAGCGCAGCCTTCAGCTATATGCTTCCCATTCTGGCAGGCTTCATCGCCATGTCCATCGCGGACCGTCCGGGTCTGGCCGTCGGCTTCGCAGGCGGCGTGCTGGCCATGAACGGCACCAACTTTGCCGGCATCGCTGCCGGTGAGACCACCGGCGTCTCCGGCGGCTTCCTCGCCGCCCTGCTGGCCGGCTTCGTGGCCGGTTATGTGGTGGAGTTCCTCAAGAAGATCACCGAGAAGCTCCCCGCCAGCCTCAACGGCATCCGTCCCATGCTCATCTACCCGCTGGGCGGCATCCTCATCGTGGGCGCGGTCATGTGCGGCATCAACCCCGTCATGGGCATGATCAACACCGCTGTGACCAACTGGCTGAACGCCATGGGCGGCACCTCCAAGGTCCTGCTGGGTGCGATCGTGGCCGGTATGATGAGCATCGACATGGGCGGCCCCTTCAACAAAGCAGCTTACGTCTTCGGCACCGCAGCCCTTGCCTCCGGCAACTATGAGGTCATGGCCGCTGTTATGGTGGGCGGCATGGTGCCTCCCATCGCCATCGCCCTCTCCACCACCTTCTGCCCCAAGAAGTGGACGGCCGATGAGCGCCGCAACGGCATCGTGAACTATGTCATGGGCCTCTGCTTCGTCACAGAGGGTGCGATCCCCTACGCCGCTGCCGACCCGCTGCGCGTCCTGCCCAGCTGCGTCATCGGTGCAGCCCTCTCCGGTGCCCTGTCCATGACCTTCGGCTGCGCCCTCCGCGCTCCTCACGGCGGTATCTTCGTCTTCCCGGTGGTGGACCATGCGGTGATGTACTGTGTGGCGCTGGCCATCGGCAGCGTCGTGGGCGCGGTCATCCTGAGCCTGCTCAAGAAAAACCGCACCGAGGAGTAACGAAAAGCCCTCCTCTTCTTTTTCAAGTATCGATAGCCAAAGGCCCCCATCCGGCAGCGCCGGATGGGGGCCTTTGGTATATGAGATGCAGTTGATCAGGCTCTCCCCTTGGGAGAGCTGGCGCGCAGCGCCTGAGAGGGCAAGGGCGCTGACAAAGGGCACAAAGGCGGCGATGGCATCGCTCTTGCAAAGAGTCTGCCCATCGCTATGCAGCGGGTTTTTCATACCGGGCCTGCCCTCTCCGTCTGCTTCGCAGCCACCTCTCCCAAAGGGAGAGGCTTTGGCAGAGAGGCAAAAACCATAGAAAACACAAAAACCCGCCTGGCAGCGGGTTTTTGTGTATAGAGGGGTGGGAAAGTATATAAAGTGGTGAATCGCATGATCAGACGGCAGCGCGTCGTGCCCGAACACTGGAAGAACGGCGGCACAGCGGAAACTTTGAGGCGTTGCCCTGCAGTATGTATTATACCCGAATTTGTTTTCTTGTCAAATGCAAAATTTTGGTTTTGCTTTAATTTAACACTTTACTTTTTGACCAAAACTTTATATAATTAAAGGCAGCAAAACGAAAACTGACTTTTGCACGGGTTGTACTATTGCGACAACAATAAAACTTTACTTTCGAAAAATTTTGGATAATGTAACATATTTCAAAAGGAGTACTTTTCCCATGGACGATTTGGACCGCAAGATTCTCGCCCTCCTCGCAAAGAATGCTCGTATGCCGGTGAAGGAGATCGCCGAAAAGGTGGCGCTGACCAGCCCCGCCGTCTCCAGCCGCATCCATAAGCTGGAAACAGACGGAATCATCAGCGGCTATACCGTGACGCTCAACCGCCCCGCCGACCGGGTCTATGTGGACGCCCTCATCAGCCTGTCGGTGTCCCCGTCCCAGCGCGACGAGCTGGTGGAGCTGATGCAGAACAGCAAGGAGGTGCTGCAGTGCTACCACGTCACGGGCGCTTACACCTTCCTCATCAAGGTGAGCTGCGGCAGTATGCCCCAGTTGGAGCATCTGATCTTGCAGTTCCAGAAGCTGGGAACGACCAGCACTCAAATCATCCTCTCGACGCCCGTGAACCACGGCGACCTTGAGGCCATGATGCTCTGAGTTCACAGAACTGTTACATCCGCGGTGCAATTTTCGCCCGCTTTGGGACGTTTATCGAATAGCAGCGCTGAAACATCAAATACTATCGCTGTGTACCGAAAAATTCCACCCTGCGAACGAAAGGATAAAATTGAATATGAAACGTATCATTGCTTGTCTGATGGCCGGTATCCTGATGCTGGCTCTGGTGGGCTGCGGCGCGTCCGGCAGCTCTTCTGCGGCCGCAAAGAAGGACTATACCCAGATCCTCCACGACGCCCGCAGCGACGAGGACAACGAGTATCTGATGATCTTCACCAAAGGAGAGGATGGCAAGTTCACAGCCCAGTACGGCTACAGCGCCGAATACGAGGCAGACCAGCTCTCCGATGAGGTGGCCAACATGATGATGCCCCTGCTGGGCCTCGAGGACGGCATGTATGACGACTTTGCCGCCTCCGTCTCCGGCATGATGGTCAGCGTCTACGGCGTGGCCATCGTCAAGCCTGCGGAGGGCAGGACGCAGGACGTCGTCGATGCGATGGATGCCTATGTCCAGAGCCAGCAGAAGGCGATGGAACGGTATCTGGAGGACCAGTACGAGATCGCCTGTGCAGCCCGGGTCGTGACCGTCCCCACCGGCGAGGTGGTCATGGTCTGCTGCGAGGACAGCGACACCGTCCTCGAAAATATCAAGAAAGCTCTGGCTGCATGATCCCTCTGTGCACCAAAAAAGCCCCCGCTTCCGGCTGGAAGCGGGGGCTTTGCGTTATCGGTCGTTACGGATTCTCGATGGCGTTCACGAGCTTGTTTGCGATGTAGGCATGGCCCTTGATGGTGGGGTGCACGTCAAGGGTGGTCTCGGTGTTGGGGATGGCCACATAGGTCAGGTCGTAAGTCTTTGCGAGCTGCTTCTCAAACTTGTTCAGCTTGCTGAAGTAGCTGCGCCAGCAGGGGATGAGGGGCACGGGGTTGGTGTAGCCGATGAGAATGATCTGTGCGTCCGGGTTCAGCTTGCGGATCTCCTGCACGATGGAGATGAGGGCTGCGGTGGTCTTGGGGTAAGTCTCGTCGCAGATCTTGCTCATGCCGGAGAAGAGCAGATTCCAGGTGGCGTCCCTCTCGGCCTTGGTCAGATCCATCGCCTTGATGCTGCGGTAGATGGTGGACATGGTGGAGCCGGAACCTTCATTGCGCAGGTCGCCGGCCAGAATGGTAGCGGCCAGCTTCTCGCTCTTCCAGTTGGTGGCGTTGCCCAGCCCCACGATGCAGGGGACGAAGGCGTCGTTGGAGCCGATCTGGACCGAGATGACATCGGCCTTGCGGATGTGATCCTGAAACTCGGGGTAGTTGTACTCGCAGCCGGAGGCCATATTCATCTGCGGCATCTTGCCATACTGGATCATATCCGCGAGGTCGGGGGCCGTCAGGGCCGGCAGACCGAGGTTGATGGCATGGTCACGGTCGAGGCCGAGAGTCTCCGCCACCTTGCCGACGTAGCAGTCGGGGGAGTAGCCTTTGAAGTTGGGGGACATATCGACGCTGTAGCCAGCGCGTGCGCTGTACTGGACATCGGCCAGACCGACGCCGGCGCAGATGCTGTCGCCCAGTGCGACGTAGGTGAGCTGCTTATCCTCTTTTTCTTCAGAGACCGCAGCTTCGGCTGCAGAGGGGTCCGGGTCAGCCTTGGCCGTCTCGGTGGCAGAGGCCTCGGCGTCTGCCGGGGTCTCGGGCTGCAGGGCAGCTTCCGGATTCAGGGTAACGATAACGTGGTCATCGCTGGCGGCAGCGGTATTGGCGGCTGCGTCAGCGCCCTCAGCCAGTGCGGGGACGCTGAACATCGACACCAGCAGCAGGGCGGAGACGGCCAGACTTGCAAAACGCTTGTTCATGGCAGAAAAATCCTTTCGTGAGATCAATAGTCGCGGGGAGAGATGTCGGCCTCGAGCTGACGGTAATCGATCTTGCCCACAGGGGTCATCGGCATCTCAGGGATGAACTTGTAGGCCACGGGCTGGACATATTCGGGCAGCTCCTCGGCGCACATCCGCTCCAGCTCCCGCACCACCTGCTTTTTCTTGGCCGTGGTGTCAGGCTTGAGCACGATGTAGACGAAGGGCAGACGGCCCTGCACATGATCCTTGTCGGCGCAGCCCACCACAGAGCACTGATGGACAGCCGGGTGGCGGCTGATGACGTTTTCGATCATAGAGGGGAAGACCTTGAAGCCGTCGTGACGGATGATGAGGCGCTTGATGCGGGAGTCGAGGAAGACGAAGCCGTCCTCATCCAGATAGCCGATGTCGCCGGTGTGCACCCAGATGCGGCCATCGGGGTGGTGGCGGAGGATCATGTCCGTCTCTTCGGGCTTGTTGTAGTAGCCCTTCATGGTGGTGGGGCCGGAGATGCACAGCTCACCCCGCTCGCCGATGGGCAGCTCCTTGTCCGTGCCCGGCTCGAAGGCGGCGACGAGGGTGTTGACCATCGGGATGCCGACGCTGCCCAGCTTGTTGTTCGAGCCGGCGGCGACGGTGGCAGCGGAGGCCACCTCGGTCATGCCGTAGCCCTTGGCGATCGGATAGCGGACGCCATGGGCGGCGAGGAAGTCGTTGACGGTCTGCTCTGCGCCCCGGGCGATGGAGTCGCCGCCGGCGGCGTAGTTGATAATGAAGGAGAGATCCTTATCCCGCAGCTTGGGGTCAGCGGCCAGCTGCTGGTAGTGGGAGGGCACGCCGAACATATGCTCGGGCTTGTACTTGAGCACCAGACTGCCCAGCTTGGCCGGGTCGAGGTTGGGGATGATGATGACCGTGAAGCCCAGCACCAGCGGCAGATGGACGCCGCAGGCGTAGCCGTAGGCGATGAAGGGGGGCATGATGTTCATGAGCTTCTGGCCCCGGCAGAACAGCTTATCGTAGGCGCGGAACTGCTGCGCGATGGCGTTGAAGCTGTTGTCGGTGAGCATAACGCCCTTGGGAGAGCCGGTGGTGCCGCCGGTGTGGACCACGACACAGGCATGGCCGGGGTCGTAAGGCTCGGCAGCGGTGCTCTGGTCCTTGCCGTTTGCGATGAACTGCTTCCAGCGGATGGTGTTGGAGGCGTATTTGTTCTTGTCGGGGGTGGTCAGCCTATAGCCCATGGCCATCACCGGGGGCAGGGAGTCGGCCGGTGAGAGGACGATGACCTTTTCCACGTTGGTGCGCTTGGCGGCCTGACGGCAGCGCTCGTACACGACGTTCAGGCAGACCAGAAGATGGGAGTCCACCTCCTCGATGTATTCGTGGATGCCCTCGACGCTGTAGCGGGGGTCTACAAGGTTCAAGGTGGCGCCGACCATGTCCGCTGCATAGAACAGGGCGATGACCTCGGGGGTCATGATGCTCACCACCGTTATGATGTCGCCCTTCTGGACGCCGACGCCCCGCAGGGCGGCAGCGGTCTTCTTGACGTTGACGATGAGGTCAGCGTAGGTGAACTTCCGGCCGTAGTAATCCAACGCGGTGTCATTCAGATGGTTTTTGTTCCGCTGGCAGACATATTCGAATGCCGAGACGGTGGGAAGGGTCTGCTCAATGTACTTCTGGTCGTAATATTTGAGCCAAGGCCGAGCCTGAGATGCGTAAACGGTATCCTGCGTCATCATCAATTCCTCATTCCTTTATGTTTGTAGGCCCCGGAAGGGGCGGATCTTCTGTTTTGTTCGAATGCCACTCCTGCTATTGTAGTAGAGCGGGGGACAAAAGTCAATAAACAGGGGAAGAACAATGAGGAAAACGCAAGAAAAAGTTTACAATTCGCAGCACCATGCCTCGGCCTCGGCAGCACTGCAGAGCACCCAGTGACGGGGCCGCAGCTCCCGCC
>OGKF01001433.1_pt1 | contig 10691 bp, 7 predicted proteins | sample 1572391 | NCBI WGS metagenome assembly OGKF01 (sample SAMEA2582095, study PRJEB24529) | metagenome | biome: Human gut stool | place: China | collected 2011
ATTATGTTATCAGATGTTGTGTTGTTTTTCCTTCCAGTGACATGCCGGTTTCATTATCCGAACTCGGCGTTACCCCGACACCGGAGCAGATTCGCACTATGGCTGAAAAATGTGACATTTCCACCCACCACAATGCCGGAAAAGTAAAACACCTGTCTGTTGAAGACATGGTTGCTATTTATACAACCGCTTTATAATGCTACCGGGGCAAAGCACACAGCTATAAGTTTTAACATCATACAGCAAAAGGCAGGAACACAAGCTATGCGGTGTCCCTGCCTTTTAATTATACAATTTTCTGCTCTTTATTTTTCAAGTTTCTTTTTCTTCATAACAAGGCATCCTGTAAATCCTGCTGCAGCTGCCATCAGAATTACATAGAACCACATTGCAAAAGAATCTCCTGTCTTTACGCCTGTATCTGTATGATCTGATACTGCTCCGCCATTCTGGCTGTTATTCTGATTATTGCTGTTCTGGTTTCCGTTATTCTGTCCACCATTGTTCTGGTTGTCACCATTCTGGTTTCCGTTATTCTGTCCACCGTTGTTCTGATTGCCACCGTTCTGGTTTCCGTTATTCTGTCCACCATTATTCTGGTTGTCATCACCAGTGTTTGAATTGTCATTATCCTTGACTACTGTTTCATCCACAATTACATAATTGCTAAAATGAGCCACTGTAAATGTCATTTTACCATCTGCATAAACTGCATTTACATCTTCCATGCTTCCATCCTCTGCAACATAGAATACTTTTGTTTTTGCAGAGTCATAACCATTTGGAACTGAAATCGTAACTGTAACTGTTCCATCCGGCTGAATGACATTTCCTTCTGTATCCAGCAGTCTGATATCCAGCAGTGAGAACTTCTTATTGTCAAAAGATTTCTTTACTGCATCATATGCATTTCCTTCTCCCAATGCTGTTACTTTCAGCTGGCTTCCTGATGGAATTACACCTGCATCTGCCTTTACTGCAACCGCTATATTTGCACCGGAAGCATCTGTTACAGCAGAATCCGACTCATATCTGGCACTCAGTGTTGTGCTGATGCCCTCTACGGTCCAGTTAAAGCCTGCCATCTTATCATATGTCCCCATAGTCTGTGCGGCTTTCCACCATGTATCGCCTGCCTGAATTGTAAATGTATGGTCTTTTGTTAAATCAAGACCTGTTACTGTATAAGTTGTTTCAGCCGTTGTATAATCGCCGTTTACCGGATTGAAGTCCTTACCTTCCGGTACAACCGGTGTTCCGTCAACATATACACGGTATCCGCCGACTGCGGTGTCATCTGTTGCTGCTGTCCATGTAAGAACAACATCGTTATCCTTTACTTCTGCCGTTACTTTTGCATTTTCTGCAAATACCGGTGCTTTGTAATCATAGCTGCCAAGTGTTGTAATCTGTGCCTGTGGGTACTTGTATTCAACCCCTGCATCTGTAAATGCAACGATTTCAACTGTATTTTCTGTACCCGGTGTCAGTCTGCCAATCTGCTTTGATACGGTTTCTGCCGTTGCAAATTTCGGAATCTGATAGTTATTGACAAGCTTTCCGTTTGCGTAAATCTTATAACCTCTGATTCTTGCATCACTTGAACTGATTGCTGTCCATGTTCCCTGTGCATGTGTATAAACTGCACTTGCAAGTTCTGATGTCACATTTTCCGGTGCTTCAATATCTGCTGTATCTTTTTCACCGTCTACAGTAACAGTTACTTCGCCGAGTAATGTTTTATTCTGTCCTGTAACACTCATGCTGTTTGCATTGTCACCTTTTTCACTTACATATACTTTAAATGTATAAGTTACACCGGATGATAATCTGTCCATAATGGTTTCTGTTCCTGTAATACCATCTGTAATATCAACCTTTTCACCATTTACATAAGTATCTACACCGTAGAATACTTCTTCTGCTCCATTCTCAACCGCATTCCATGAAAGCTTTACCTGACGTCCGTCAGAAGCCTTGGCGGTCTGTGCCTGTACTGCTGTCTGCGCTGCTGTACCGGCTGTCTTTGTAGCAAATGTAATCTTTAAAATATTTGCTGTTGCGCCGTTTGCATAAATGTAATAGGTCTTTCCAGCCTGTACCTGTGCAGTTAATGTTTCATATTTTGCTGCTGTATCCTTTGCATTGGTATTCTGATAGTCTACAACAACTTTACCATCTGAATCCACTACATAAAATCTCTTGGTTGCAAGCGTCTTCTGGTCAATGCTTAATACGCCGTCTTCTGCAGCTTCATATGTAAGGAAGCTTCCGGATACCGGAATGGTTCCCTTAGACTGTGTTTTACCGTCTGAATCCATTGCCTTCGTCTTACCGGATACGACATATTCTGTTCCGACCGGCCATACAGCACCTTCACCTGTTGTATCGGCTTCTGTTACTGTTGCAGTCTTCCAGCCGCCGTTTGCATCATTGGCATCTGCATGTGCTGTCAGTCCGTTGGCAGTTGTTGTAGCTGCTGCAATTGCCGCTGCATCCCATTCTGCCTTTACCGTTGTTTCTTCACCTGTAGAACCTGAATCCGGTTCTGTAACAGCCGGAACAACTTCTGCCTTTACGGTTGAATCCTTTACAGTAATACCTGACATCATGTTCTGCATCTTATCGGTACAGTTGTTGACTGAATCCCATGTTGTGCCCTGGAATACAATGTCTTTGCAATACTGCATATTATTCCATGTCTTATCCGTCTTTTTATCTACTGCCTTCTTTGCATAAGATACGGTCTTAAAGTTATAGAATACTGAATTTTCACAGCCGATTAATGATTCCCAGCCGTTCTTATTCTTAAAGCCGCCATTTGTTCCGACATTACCAAAGGTAATATCCTGGAAGTATAAGTGGCTGTGTGTATGCCATGGTTTCTGTGGATTGCTGACCGGATCAACATCTGCAAGTACCTGTACGGTATTATACTGTACGCCGTATACGGACACATTGTACGATGCAAAGTTGTAGAATTTTCCGATTTCTGCAAATTCTGTTGTAGATGCACTGTTCGGGTCACTGTAGCTTGTTGTGAGTACCCATGCCTGCTGTGTATCTGCAACTGCGCAATCACGCATTGTAATGTTGGCAATAAAACCACCGTTCGTCGGTGCAGATTTGAAACGGAATGCCATATCAATGTGGTTCATGACGGTATCTTCAAATAATACGTCCTGAATACCGTTTCCTGTGTGTGAACCTGCTGCCAGACCGCCGTGACCTTCACGAAGGAAGTTATTAAACATCCAGATTTCTGAATTGGTCTGAATATCGCTGTCTCTTGCGCCTTCACCAACAGATGCACCGAAACCTAAGTTATCATCACCTGTATCTGTGAAGTTGTTCCAGCAGATTACATTCTGTGAACAGCCAAATCCAAGTCCGTCACCGTTGTTGCCGTCATAAGAGAATACCTTGACATTTTCTGTTGAAATATTTCTGGAATCCAGAATATTAACAGAGTGGTTTGCCGGATTTTCAACGGTAATGTCACCTACATATACATTGCTGACATTTCTCATAATTAACAGGCTGGAACGTGTCGCATAAGCATTGGTAATATCTGCCTTTTCAATACCTGCATTATTTCCCGTTTCTACGTCGATAAATTTATCCTTTCCGTTTTTATCAACCTTACCGTTATCTGCCAGGTCTTTTTCAATATAGCCTGACAAGGAATCAATCAGTTCATCAGAATACTTTCTTGAACCGTCTTCATTGGTAAGGTTTGCAAGATATTTCTTAGCAGAATCGGCAGCCTGGATACCATAGTAGTAAACCTTTGTATTACTGCCGCCCATGTATCTTGGCAGACCGTAGTTTTCTGTATCTGACGGATCACCTGCCTGCGTATTTACACCGGTATTGGAGGTGTAACCGTCTTCATACATTTTATCGCCTGCACCATACTTCCAGCCGTTGCCGTAAAGTGTACCGTTACCGGTAATACGGATATTCTCAAGCGGAGCATTTTCATCGGCACTTGTGGCATTCAGTAAGCCCCAGCCTCTTGTATCGGTGTAGAACGGATACATTAAGAAACCGATTTCAAAATGGTCACTGTTTGGTGATGCCCAGAGTGTACCGTCTAATTCTACTGTAATGTCACTCTTTAACCAAAGTGCACCGGATACAAAGACCTTTCCGTCCTCAGCCTGCGGAATCACAACCTTTCCGCCCGGTGTACAGGCATCAATTGCTGCCTGGATTGCCTTTGTATTTTTTTCTACGAGTGCATTGACTTCATCATTATAAGAAGTGTAACCTTCTGTTGCCACTGCACCATAATCTAAAATGTTAAACTCCTCCGGCTTAACTGTCGTTTTCTGACTGATTTCCTTTGCCGTTCCGAGTTCTTTTCCGTCCTTATCAACTGCAACAACCTTAAAGGTATACTCTGTGTCAGGTGTAAGACCTGTTGCACGATAAGAATGAATATCCACATTTACCATATCTACGTCACTATTGGTTTCATAGTATTCATAGAAGGATTTCATATATGTATCTGCCCATTTGGCATTTTCTTCATAATTCTTTCTTGCTGTTCCATCAAGTGTGCCGTTGACGTAAACGTTATAATCTGCTACATTATCATATTTTTCCGGCTTATCCCATACAAGTGCGATGCTTGTATCGTCATATGCCAGTGTTGGAACCTGTAAATTACTAATGTCACTGCTTCCCGTTGTCTTGTCAAATAAAGGGTTCTCCAATTCCTTTGTACCAAAACTATCATCAGAAATCACATTAAAGACTTCACTGTTGACATATTTGTTATGTCCGTCGGTTGTCGGCAGTCCCGCTGCATTTGCTGACAGCCCCTGAAAACTGATAGAACCGACTGTCATCGCAGCCGTAAGTCCGACAGCCATCATTTTCTTCAAGCTTCTTCTCATAGCACTCCTTTCTTATCTGCGCCCAGCCACAGATAATCCCAATACATTCTATATTCCACTTAAAAAAATGCTTATGCAAAATCTACATTACAATATTTTCAGGAGTTTTTTGAAATACTTTTGCATAAACATTTTATCTAAGTTCTTTATTAAAGTAACACTTTATTGGCATTTAGTCAATGATACTTTGGTGTTGTCTTTCATTTTTGTGTATTTTCAATATGTTTATGTTTATTTTGTCAGTTTTTTGACATTTTTTTGTGCATTTCGTATGCCAAAAACGGACAAACAAAAAAAGGCAGACAGATTCTTTTCAAATCTGCCTGCGGGCTTTTGGTTCTAAATTCCTATTTTTGTGCCAGCAATATAAGAAGCTGCGTGATTTTTTCCATAGATTCTACACAACAGTATTCATACCGTCCGTGAAAATTGTGACCACCTGCGCACAGATTCGGACACGGAATGCCCATAAAGGAAAGTCTTGCGCCGTCTGTTCCGCCCCGTATCGGCTGGATATGCGGTTCAATGTCCAGCTTTTTCATACATGTCTTTACATTTTCTATTAAAAACAGATACGGTTCAATTTTTTCTTTCATATTGTAATACTGGTCCGTGATTTCTGCCGCAAAAAACGCTCCACCATGTCTTTCATTCAGTTTACTGCAAATGCTTTCCACCAGCTGCTTTTTCTTTTCAAACTTTTCACGGTCATGGTCACGGATAATATACGATAACTGTGCCGCTTCCACACTGCCGTGCATGTCGGTCAGATGGAAAAAGCCCTCATATCCGCTTGTACGTTCAGGACATGCCTGCTTTGGCAGTTCACTGTGAAATTCCATTGCCATAACTGCGGCATTTTTCATCTTATCCTTGGCATCTCCCGGATGAACGCTTCTTCCGGTTACATGAATCACTGCCTTCGCCGCATTGAAGTTCTCATATTCCAGCTCGCCGAGCGCCCCGCCGTCAACAGTATAGGCATAGTCTGCACCGAACCGCCCCACATCAAAATGGTCCATGCCGCCGCCCACTTCTTCATCGGGGGTAAATGCAATGGCAATATCCCCGTGTACAATCTCCGGATGGCTGCACAGCTGTTCTGCCATCGTCATAATCTCTGCCACACCGGCTTTATCGTCTGCACCAAGCAGGGTTGTACCGTCTGTCGTAATCAGCGTTTGTCCGGTATACCGTACAAGCTCTGGAAATTCTTCCACCGATAAGACAATATTTTTGTCTTTATTTAACACGATGTCTTTGCCGTCATACTGACGGATAATCTGCGGTTTTACATCCGCTCCCGATACTTCAGGAGAAGTATCCATATGTGCAATAAATCCAAGCACCGGCACTTTTTCTCCATCCGTCCTGTTGGATAAAATCTTTGCATAGACATAACCGTACTGTTCGTCAATTTCTACCTGCGGCACGCCCATCCGGCGTAATTCCTCCACTAGCATTTTTGCAAGTACCTTCTGCTTTTCTGTACTCGGAAATGTGTCTGAAGCCTCATCGGACTGCGTATCTACTGCCACATATTTTAAAAAACGCTGCATAATCCGCTCTTTCATTGCTGTATCTGCCCCTTTCTGTCTTTTATATTATTCGTTATACTGCACCTCTCCTGTTTCGGGATTGACTGAAATCCCATTGACTTCCAGATGCTCGTCAATCTGAATGACCAGGTACTGCTTTCCTTCGATTTCCATGGTTTCAACCAGATCGGTTCTTTCGGGATTGACCTTTACCACAACATCGGGTGTCTTTACCTCAAACTTGCGTGTTTCCGCAATATTAGCCGCCATCAGCCGTGTATTTTCTCCTACCGCCTGTTCAAAATGTTCCTCAAAATCCTGTAAACGTTCTTCTTTTACACCGCTTTTTTCCAGCAAATCCCGCATCTCGGTCTTATCAAGTGTCACCGGTTCAGGATTTCCTTTCTGTTCCTGAATCATCTCATTGAGATTCTCATGAATATTTTTAATTGTTTCATAATTACATTCTTCGCCCAGTGTTTCTTCTACCAGCACCTGAAAATTTTCCTTCTGGCTGCCTGCAGAAAGCGGCACTTCACAGTTTAAAACCTGTGCCAGAAACAGCTGTTCAAACGCATTGGCATCCTTTGAATAATATAACACGCCTTCCCCGTCTTCACTCCTGTTATTAAATGCCGGAAATAAAAATCCGATATCCGGTAAATCCACCATATGATTTTGCTGCTGGTCATGAAAGGCATGGTCTTCTTCAAAATATCCCAGTCCCGGTTTTGAAAGCGATACATGACAGATACTGCACAGCAGATAGCTGTACACCTCATCTGATGCATCTTCCATGTCAATGCCGTCACTGGTCCGTCCCGGCACGTCATACACCTGATTAATCAGCAGAATCAGATAATTTCCCGGATGACTGTATGATTCAATGACTTTATCATAAAATTTTTCAAGCAGGGCATCATCTTTTAATTCGCTGTCGCGCAGCTGATATAAAAAGGTTCTCGCGCCGCCGTCTGCATAGGAATCCATGGTAAAACGCATATCCAAAAGATTCTTGCCCGGTGTTCCCGACAATGTCTTTCTAAAAATATCGAAGTATTTATGTTTTTCTTCCTCCGGCAGATTTAAAAACGTCTGGTTAAACCGTGCCACTTTTTCCTTGTCACCGTTGACATAACAGCCACACAGTCTTAAAATACCACACTCTTCCAATGTATATTGTGATTTAATTTCATTAATCTCTTTTTTAATCATTTTGTACTCCATTCCGATGTATTCTTTTTTACATTTTTTTTAATAATCTCCATTCCACAGGCATTTTAATGCCTGCGGAATCGCGAGCCAAATCTTATTTGGCTCTGCGATAAAAAGCAACTTTGTGATGCTTGCGGCACAAAGTGCTGTGTGAAAAATAAGCGCATCAGCGTTATTTTTCACACTAGCCTGCTTTTTAAAAATCTGCAATGTACTTTTTTTAATACTTTGTAGATTTTATTTGACATTTGGGCATGATAAGTATATAAATAAAAAGTTCTGTTACTTAGAACTTTACGAAATCAGTTCGCTTCTCAACATTGAAGGAGGTAAGGAAATGAACTCAGACAAGAACACTTTAACGTACCATATTCTTTTAAAAACAACAGACAATGCGGTAAAATTCGTAAACACAATTAACACGCTTGACGGTTATTTTGACATTTGTATGGGAAGTTATTTCTTCGATGCAAAATCAATGCTTGGCATTTTAAGTATGGATCCGCGTCGTGTCATGACACTTCGCGTCGTACGAAATGACCACAGCACCGATGAGCTTGAAACATTACTGAGACCATTTTGCGCATAAATATACGTCTGTAAAAAATTTCAGGGGAATCTCTTAAAGTTCCCCTGATTTTTATTTTTAAAACAGTTTATTAAATGTTTCTTCCAGTTTCTCTCCTACGCTGATTACACCGTTTTCCAGCGTTTTTCCGGCATTGATAACCTTTTTATCAATTTCATTTTCCCTGATAAAATTCTCTGTTTTGTGAACCGCTTCTTCCGCTTTTTTATCCAGTTCTTTTTCCTTTGCATAATCATGCACTTTATCTGCTGCATTATTGGCTGCATCTACGACTTTTCCCACACCGCGCAGTACTTTTTCTTTATTAATCAGTCCCATAACTGCCTCACTTTCTGCCTGCAATCTGCATAAAACTTCATATTCAAATTCTAAAAATAGTATACGCAGCTTTGTCCTGCTCATGCAATGATTATACCACTTTCCTTGATTTTCCGATACATTTTTTTCTACTTATAATCGTGCAGAAGTTTCATACACTATTTTTGTAACCTCATCACTTGTTTTATAAAAATGGAGATTCGTGTAAAAAATCACACTGCTGTGCTGATTTTTTACACGGCACTTTGTGCCGCAGGCATCACAAAGCTGCCCTTATCGCAAAGCCGAATCTGACATTTGACTCGCGATTCCTCCGGCATTAAAATGCCTGCGGAATGGAGATTGGTGTGAATATGAATAAAGAAGAAACCGGCAGTATCCTCCCGATAATGGCAATGGACAGCATTTCCAATGCCGGACCGGACGCTTTAAAAATTACCGGACTTGTAAAATCCGGCGGCACCGTGACCGGCTATCAGCTTTCTGACGGACGGATCGTATCAAGGGAATCCGGTGTTGAACTTGCAAAAGAAAACCAAATTCAGGGTGTCGGCGTTGCCCACAACAAAGATACGGAATATTTAAAATCTATCCCTGACGGCACACAAGACAACAATTTAAACCATCTTCCGACCGTACACGGATAATACAAAATGCCTTGCGGCTTATGGCAAGGCATTTGTTACATATTGTTTGCTTTGACGCGTTCTAAAAATGCAGCATCAAATTTTGAATTCAGCTCTTTATTAAAGGAAAGATATTCTTCCTTAATGGCGCTGTCTGCAATTTCATCATTACTGCTGTATTCCAGACCATCTATAAACAGTGCCGCAATACAGGCGATATCCCGATACTTCGCATTTTCCAGATACACCGTATAGGTATCCAAGTGGCTTTTTACTTCTGTCGGCTTATGCACAATCGCCGCCGTCTGTCCGTCCTGATATAAACAAAGATAATGCCGGTCCGTTCCCAATCCGATTTCATACAGCTGATACATACCGCCGTAAAACTGTATCTCATAATAATCGTACCCCACGGATACAAATAATATCTTTTTCTGACAGACCTCTGCCGTATAAAGACTTCCCACCGGCCGGTTATGCTCTGAAATACCGTACATCAGTTCATTCTTTTCGCCTTCTCTTTCCTGTAAGACCGGCTCAAAGGACAGCGTATACGCATTTTGTCCCGCAAATACGATTTCCGTGGAAATGTGATTCAGCGATGTGCATTTTGCCAGCGTTTCCCCTGTGGCAGTATCTTCGATTTCAAATTCCGGCTCGGCACCAAACTGTGTCTGCTTAATATTTAGAATCATAATCCTCCAAAAATGAATGTTTCTGACCGTTTTGTTTATAAGCAACAATAGTATTCAGATTGACATTTTCCACGCTTCGGAAAATGTTCTTTTCAATGTACGGACTTTTCGCGCTTAATTCTTTAATCAGCGCCTTAATTTCCGCACGCTTTGAACCTTTCTCCGTTCCGCCGCAGGAAGCACAGCTTTCCGTAAAGCGGCATGCACACTGGATAAACTGTAAATGATTGTAATCTCTCCAGCGGATAATATCTTCTTCGCGCACCAGATATAACGGACGGATTAACTCCATGCCTTCAAAATTCGTACTGTGCAGCTTTGGCATCATGGTCTGAATCTGTGCCCCGTAGAGCATACCCATTAAAATGGTTTCGATAACATCATCAAAGTGGTGTCCCAGCGCAATCTTGTTACAGCCAAGCTCTTTTGCCTTGCTGTACAGGTAGCCGCGGCGCATACGCGCACACAGATAGCACGGTGACTGTTCCTCTGATGCAACAATATCAAAGATTTCCGATTCAAATACCGTAATCGGCACATTTAAAAACTGTGCATTGTCTAAAATAACCTGATAATTAAACGGATTGTAGCCCGGATTCATTACCAGATATACAACTTCAAAATTCTGCTGTCCGTGGCGCTTTAATTCCTGAAAAAGCTTTGCCATCAGCATAGAATCTTTTCCGCCGGAAATGCAGACTGCAATCTTGTCCCCGTCTTTAATCAGTTCATACTCATTAATCGCCTTTGTAAACGGCCGCCAGATTTCCTTTCGGAACTTCTTTACAATACTGCGTTCCACATCG
>OGKF01001439.1_pt1 | contig 10631 bp, 9 predicted proteins | sample 1572391 | NCBI WGS metagenome assembly OGKF01 (sample SAMEA2582095, study PRJEB24529) | metagenome | biome: Human gut stool | place: China | collected 2011
AAAAATAAAACTGCGCCACAGCCTTGGCAGGCCATCGCGCAGCGATTTTGTTCAAACGGACTTTGGAATTATTGCGAATAAATTCACTGCCGCTTTTCAGTAAATAAATCAAATTCCCCTCGTATTCCTTATCGTCCAGCGCATCATCAAAGATAGAGCCTTTTTCCAAGCCATTCCACCGGGTACAGAACATACGGGAGTTATAAACTGTGTGCTGATCGGTCATGAGCTTTCCGGCATTGGTCAAGAACCCATTTTTGTCAGCCAAACCGAAGGAGACATAATCGGATGGCTCAAAGCGGAGACCAGTCCGTTCCAGATAGGTTGCTTCCAGAAGTGTAAAGCTGTAATCCTTTTTTACCGCGTCTGTTGTTAGGGTATCAAAGGACTGATTGGTTCCCTTTAAGATCAATTCATTTACAATGTAATCCGGGGCAATTACGCTTTCATTTCCAACACGGATATATGCTTCCATCACGCCGTCTGCCTTGTAATAATAAGGGGTGCTGCGGCCGGGAGAAACCTCCAGAGCTAATAGATTTTTACCATCTTCTTGTAATGGTTTTAAGATAAACTGAGGTAATGGTGTGATTCGTTCTTTAATTAAGCGGCTGATCGCCTCAGCATCCTTTTGAACATCGGACAAGCCGATAGGTTTCCGGTCATCAGAGATTCCGAAAAACAGAGTGCCGCCGATTCCATTGGAAAAGGCACTGACACTTTTTAACCAGCTTTTTGGCTTTTTTATTTCGAGAGCAACTTTGAAATCACATTCGGTTGCTTCAGCAATGAGCTGTTCTATCATAAAATCCCTCCTTTGAGGTATTGGTAGTTTCTTTATATTATACCCATAAGGAGAGTTTATTTCAACGATAGGCACAAAGAGTTCAGAGAAAATATTTTGAGAGGATGGCGGTAGACACCGCCTCCTGCTCGTTGGGTATCCCCACATAAAACAGGTTGCTTTTGCAGGGCTATGTATGCAATAATATCATTAAATTCAGAAACATGACACAGGTCAAAATGACAATATAGGTAATTGCAAAACTTATAGAAAACATAATTAAATTGTGGAAAATAAGATAAAATGAAATATCCACTTGTCAAACATGGCAAATTCATGTAATGTAGTAATTGCGATGAATTTTCACGAATAAAATCCGTCATATTTTTGAAATGAAATACTAAAAATTGAATTTATGATCTCAAATATTGCAAGTTTTGAAATCAGAATATTCAAAATAGTCAAGTGTACGCAGTACACGGACAAAAAGAAAGGCTTTTCGTATGGATTTATTTGATTATATGAGAGAACAGAACAGAGAAAAGGAGTCGCCATTAGCTTCCAGACTTCGTCCAGCGACGCTGGATGAGATGGTAGGGCAGCAGCATATCATTGGAAAAGACAAGCTGCTTTACCGTGCGATCAAGGCTGACAAGTTGAGTTCCATTATTTTATATGGACCGCCGGGAACCGGAAAAACGACTTTGGCAAAGGTCATTGCCAACACCACAAGCGCTGAGTTCCTTCAGATCAACGCAACTTCCGCCGGGAAAAAAGACATGGAGGATGTCATTGCGCAGGCGAAGAACAATCAGGGCATGTACGGCAAAAAGACGATCCTGTTTATCGATGAGATCCACCGCTTCAACAAGGGACAGCAGGATTATCTCCTTCCGTTTGTGGAGGACGGAACCGTGATCTTAATTGGTGCAACGACCGAGAATCCATATTTTGAGGTGAATGGAGCACTTTTGTCCCGTTCCATTATTTTTGAGCTGAAGAATCTGTCCACGGAAGATATTAAGACGCTGATTCTCCGGGCAGTAAATGATAAAGAAAAAGGAATGGGCGCTTACGATGCAGTTATTGACGAAGAGGCACTGGATTTTCTTGCGGACGTGGCAAACGGAGACGCAAGAGCAGCACTCACAGCGATCGAACTTGGTATTTTGACAACGGAGCGGAGTGATGATGGAAAAATCCATATCACACTCGAGGTTGCCAGTGAATGTATCCAGAAGCGTGTGGTGCGTTATGATAAGACCGGAGACAATCACTATGATACGATATCTGCTTTTATCAAAAGTATGCGCGGCTCTGACCCGGATGCAGCAGTTTATTATCTTGCCAGAATGCTTTACGCGGGGGAAGATATTAAGTTTATCGCAAGAAGAATTATGATCTGCGCGGCAGAGGATGTGAGCAATGCCGATCCGATGGCACTCGTTGTCGCAACATCAGCAGCACAGGCAGTTGAGCGTATCGGTATGCCGGAGGCACAGATTATTTTGTCGCAGGCGGTCACGTATGTGGCAAGCGCGCCAAAGAGCAACTCGGCAGTCAATGCGATCTTCGATGCGATGGAAGCAGTAAAAAATACGAAAACAGCGCCGATCCCGGTTCATTTACAGGATGCACACTATAAGTCATCCGGAAAACTGGGGCATGGTGTTGGATATAAATATGCACATGATTATCCGGATCATTATGTGGAGCAGCAATATCTGCCGGACGGACTGACAGACCGGAAGTTCTACGTTCCGGGTGAGAACGGCTACGAGAAGAAGATCCGTGAATATTTCAAAAAGATCAAGGGTGAGCCAGAAGAGGAGTAAGAGAACATTCCGGGCATGAGATGATCTCTGTTTCACAGGCTGATGAGCAGAGCACATTTTTCCGGTATTGGATCTTTACATATATTAAAAAGCAGGAGGAATTAGAGATGAAGTCCTACGAGGAAATGACAAAAGAAGAGTTATTGAAAGAGAAGGAAGGATTGGAAGCGGAATACAAAAAATTCCAGCAGAGAGGCTTAAAACTTGATATGTCCAGAGGTAAGCCATCCCAGGAACAGTTAGACCTTTCGATGGGAATGATGGATGTACTGACTTCCGGTGTTGATCTGACCTGTGATGATGGTACAGACTGCAGAAACTATGGTGTGCTGGACGGTATCAGTGAAGCAAAACAGCTTATCGGTGATATGATCGAGTGTAATCCGGACAATATCATCATTTATGGTAACTCAAGCCTTAACATTATGTATGACACCATCTCCCGTTCCATGACGCACGGTGTAATGGGAAATACGCCATGGTGCAAATTAGATAAAGTAAAATTTTTGTGCCCGGTACCGGGATATGACAGACATTTTGCGATCACAGAATATTTCGGCATTGAGATGATCAACGTACCGATGCTTCCGACCGGACCGGATATGGATATGGTGGAAGACCTTGTGAGCAAAGATGAGGCAATCAAAGGTATCTGGTGTGTGCCAAAATATTCCAATCCACAGGGAATCACTTATTCGGATGAGACGGTCCGCCGTTTTGCAAGATTAAAACCGGCAGCAAAAGATTTCCGTATTTACTGGGATAACGCATACTGCGTGCATCATTTATATGATATTAACCAGGATCATCTGATCGAGATCTTAAAAGAATGCAAGAGAGCAGGAAACCCGGATATGGTTTACAAATTCTGTTCTACAAGCAAGATCACATTCCCAGGTTCCGGTGTGGCAGCGATCGCAACTTCTGCCAACAACTTAGAGGATATCAAGAAACAGTTGAAGATCCAGACCATCGGCCATGATAAGGTAAACCAGCTGCGCCATGTCCGTTTCTTCAAAGATATCCACGGAATCACAGAGCATATGCGCAAACACGCAGATTCTCTCCGTCCAAAATTTGAAATGATCCTGGATACATTTGAAAGAGAGTTAAAAGGACTCGGAGCCGGAAGCTGGTACAGCCCGAAGGGTGGATACTTCATCACATATGAGACACTGGATGGATGTGCAAAAAATGTTGTGGCAAAAGCAAAAAAAGCAGGGGTTGTGATGACTCCGGCGGGTGCGCCTTTCCCATATGGAAAAGATCCGCATGATTCTGTCATCCGTATCTCACCATCCTATCCAAGCCTGGAAGATCTTACGACTGCGATCGACATCTTTGTTGTCTGTGTCAAGCTCGCAAGCATTGAGAAGCTTTTAGGAGAATAATAGTAAGTTTTTAACCGCTGAAAAGCAAAAGAAAAAGACCTGTGTGTACAATGTCATGATGTTCGCATGACATAGGTACACGCAGGTCTTTTTTATGAATTATGCCTCAGTGGAAGCATCCTCTGTTCCGTTTTTCCATTTGTTGAATTTCTCGACAACTGCGTCGTAGGTTCTCTGGGAAATATCCGGAAGTTTATCTCCCCATGCTTTGGTTGCCTGTTCGAAACCTTTCTTGAAAGCTTCTAACATAGCGTCTGCCTTGTCAGGATCATCACCGGATAAAGCTTTTGCAAAATCAAGAATACGGTCGGAAGTCTGCTCTACACCCCAGTAACCGTCGTCTGCGATATCTGCCTGTGCCTGTGCTTTCACATCGGCTGATACGGTAAAATCACCTTTTGCAAGGAATTTCCACATATCATCTGCGGTGCCGATCGCAACACCCTGCTTGGTCATCATCTGCTCAACGATGCTGCGGAGCTGTGCAGTGCGCTGCTCTGCGTCAGCTTTTAACTTTGCAACGATCGCTGCGTTGTCGGTCTTGCTTGTTGTTTTATTGGAAGCCTTGTCTGTCCTGGAGTCAGAACTCTTCTCATAAATGACACCGGAAGCTGTCTTGGAAGAAGCTGCCTTTTTCGTTGTCTCGGATGTCTTTTCTGCTGATTTTGTTGTTGTCTGTGTAGATGCTGCTGCGGCAGCAGTCACAGTGTTAATGGAATTGATTGCCATATGATCCTCCTTGTCTGGCGAAGCTGGATGCATTTGTTTTTACAGAAAACAAAATGTTCAGCCACCTGAATGAATAGTTATTAACCTTCCATGGTTCTGTTAATTATATCGGACTGGCAAAGAAAAAAGTTTAGTGCCGATTGACCTTTTGGACATAAAATGATAAGATACTAATTGTATACAAAAAACATAAAAAAAACAAGTTTTATTTTAAGTACAATCAATGTGTGTTAGCGATGATTTTGGTAAGGAGAAACTAACCGATGAAGGATATTTCAGTAAAGGCGCTGGCTAAGATCAATCTTGGGCTGGATGTGGTACGAAAAAGAGAGGATGGTTATCATGAGGTCCGCATGGTGATGCAGACCATTCATTTGTTTGACCGGCTGGAGATCTCGAAGAATACTTCCGGTGAGATCACGATGGAAACGAATCTTTCTTTTTTGCCGACGAATGAGAACAATCTTGTCTATAAAGCGGCAAAGCTTTTGCAGGATGAGTTTGCGATAAAAGATGGCGTGCATGTATGGCTGCACAAGTACATTCCGGTAGCTGCCGGGATGGCAGGGGGAAGCACGGACGCAGCGGCAGTGTTATATGGTATGAACCAGATTTTTGATCTGGGACTGACAAGGGAAGAACTGATGGAGCGCGGTGTGAAGATCGGTGCAGACGTTCCGTACTGCATTATGCGTGGAACGGCTTTGGCAGAGGGCATAGGAGAGAAGCTTTCGAAGCTTCCGCCGATGGTGAAATGTCCTGTTTTGATCGCAAAACCGCAGATCAGTGTTTCTACTAAGTTCGTCTATGACAATCTGAAGTTAGGCTCTGATATGGTACACCCGGATATTGACCGGCTTGTGGCAGATATCAGAGAGAAAGATTTATATAAAATTGCAGCAGATATGGGAAATGTCTTAGAGACAGTGACAATCCCGGCTTATCCTGTGATCGCAGACATCAAAGATCACATGATGGAGCATGGCGCTGTGAATGCCATGATGAGTGGCAGTGGTCCGACGGTTTTCGGTCTTTTTGACAAGGAAGCGACGGCAGTAGAGGCATACGAGGCGATGAAAGCCTCCGGTCTTGCAAAACAGGTATATTTAACGAGTATTTATAATAACGCGCGTAAGTAGAAAGGCATGGTATCAAAGATGACAGAAGATTTAACATTGAATATGGATGCGTATCTTCCGCTGAGAGATGTTGTGTTTAACACGTTAAGAGAGGCTATTTTAAAAGGGGAATTAAAACCGGGCGAGCGGCTGATGGAGCTGCAGCTTGCGGCAAAACTTGGTGTCAGCCGTACACCGATCCGTGAGGCGATCCGTATGCTTGAGCAGGAGGGACTTGCCGTTACGATTCCAAGAAAAGGCGCGGAAGTTGCCAAAATGACGGAGAAAGATATGGAGGATGTCCTTCAGATCCGTGAAGCGTTAGATGAGCTTGCGGCAAAAATTGCATGTGAGCAGATTTCTGAGGAACAGTTAGAAGAGCTGGTTGCGACCATGCATGAGTTTGAGGAATCCACCAAGACAGATAATGTGAAAAAAATCGCAGAGGCGGATGTAAAGTTTCACGATATTATTTACCAGTCAACCGGTAACCCGAAGCTTGTGAATATGTTAAATAACCTCCGGGAGCAGATGTACCGCTATCGTGTGGAATATCTGAAAGATGAGAATAACTATCCGACATTGATGAAAGAACATAAAGATATTGTGGAAGGGTTAGTCCGTAAGAACAAAACGCAGGTGACAGAGACGATGCACCAGCATGTGAAGAATCAGGCAGTCGCAGTTAAGGCTATGATCCAGGAGCAGGAATAAGAAGTAACTGCCCGGAGGACAGGAAAACTGCATAAAAAATGGAAAACCGTACAGACTAGAAAGAGGATAAGCATTTTGCTTATCCTCTTTCGTATTAGGGGGAATTAATAGAAAGGAAACAAGCTGGAAATGTCGGAAAATCAGAAATGTCCGGTATCGACGGATTTAACGCAAAATATAGAGGAAATGGAATTTTATTTTCATGACTGTGCGGACATCAAAAAGAAGCAGATGAAGCTTGGCAGGAATCAGGATACCGCCTGTTATCTGACCTTTATTGAAGTGTCCGTGGACATGGGAACGTCCGCACTCGGAGAGACTTTAAAATACTTAAATGGACTGACAAGAGATGAGATCCTTTGTACACTGCAGGAAAATGCGCTTGGAATTTCGGATGCAACATATTTTCCGACTATTGAGGAGGCTGTGAGCGGTCTGCTCACCGGGGAGGCGATCCTTTTTGTGGATGGTTTTGACCGGGCAGTAAAAATACCGGATGACGGTTATCCGAATATGGGGATCACAGAGGTTGATTCGGAAAAAGTAATCCGCGGTTCCAACGAAGGTTTTTGCGATTCTGTGAAGCAGAATGCGGCGCTGATCCGGAAAAGGATCCGTTCGCCCCGTGTGAAAGTGAGGGGGCTGAAAGCCGGGATCAGATCGAACACGAACGTCTACCTTGTGTATGTGGAAGACCTTGCGAATCCGGGACTTGTAAAAGAAATCGAAAAGAGGCTGCAGGATTTCACAATCGATGGGATATTAGACAGCGGAATGTTAGAACAGCTGGCAGAGAAAAAATGGTATTCGCCATTTCCACAGTTTCAGACAACGCAGCGTCCTGACCGGGCGGCCATGGCGGTATTAGAGGGCAGAGTGATCGTGATGTGCGATAATTCGCCGATCGGACTGATACTGCCGACGGACTACAATTCATTTATCCGCACCAGTGACGATTATTACAGCCGCTTTGAGATTGCGACTTTCGGGCGGATCCTGCGGTATCTGGCATCCTTTTTTGCAATGACGCTGCCGGGATTTTATCTTGCGGTGACTAATTTTCATACACAGATACTCCCAACCACACTACTTTTGTCGTTTGCCGAGGCGAGGCAGGGTGTCCCCTTTCCGGCAGTCGTGGAAGTGCTTATCATGGAATTGTCGTTTGAACTTTTGCGGGAGGCGGGCGTGCGGCTTCCCGGTGCGATGGGAAATACCATCGGGATCGTGGGTGGTCTGATCATCGGACAGGCGGCAGTCGAGGCAAATCTGGTCAGCCCGATCGTGGTGATCGTCATCTCTTTTACGGCGCTATGTTCCTTTGCAATACCGAACGAAGAATTTGCCACGGCGTTCCGCATTTTAAAATTCTTTTTTATTGGAATCTGTGCGTGGCTTGGCTACTTTGGCATGCTGCTTGGGCTGCTTGCAGTGCTCACCCATCTGTCGCATCTGACAAGCTTTGGTATTCCGTATCTCATGCCATTCGTGGGTGCAGATCTGAATGACTATGAGGATGAGCGGGATTTTATCTGGAGGCAGCCTTTCCGGAAACTGCGCAAACGTCCGATTTATGCAAATCCGAAAGAGCGGACAAAGCTGACGTTTTCAAAGAAGAGATAGGTTGAGAAAAGTTTTTATTTTAAGATAAATGGAAATCTGATGAAAAAATGCGCAGATGTTAGAAGAGATAGGGGGAAGTATGTTCTCAGAAAACAATCAAATTTCAGGCAGACAGGTGTTCCGCCTTCTGACATATGACTTTCTTGGAATGGGGACGCTACTACTGCCGACAATGCTTGCAGATACGGCAGGGCGCGACGGGATTTTTTGCATTCTGGCGGGGATTTTGTCCACGTTTTTGTACTTGAAATTATTGAGATATCTGTTGAAAGGCATGAAAACAAGTTATCCCGACTTTTTGAAGCAGAAGTGTGGAAAAGTATGCGGTTATGTGCTCTGGGGCGGATATTTTCTGTATTTTATCCTTATGGCTTCGTACACGGCGTATCTGTTTTCCACGCTGATGTTGAATGGGCTTGTGGAAAACATCAGCTTTTATCTGGTGCTGTTGTTGATATTGCTGCTCGCGTTTTATGGAATGGCGGGCGGGATCGAGGGCAGGGCGAGAGTGTACGAGATGCTGTTCTGGTTTCTGATGATACCGCTGTTTCTGATGTTATTTGCGGCGTGCAGGGAGGTGAAGCCAGCCTACTGGAGCCCGGTTTTTGTGGCGGATGGAAAAGAAATGTTAAACGGAAGTTATTATGTATTTTTCTGCTATTCTATGGTGTCAATCGTACTTTTTTTGAAAGAATACGTGTCGGATGACAAAAAACATATCAGCGCGGCGGAAAAAGCGGTCGGATTTTCCGGCGGCGTATTTGCAGCACTGTACCTGATCCTGATCGGGCTGTTTGGCGTCGAGGCACTGGCTCAGATGAAATTTCCGGCGGTCACGATGATGAGCCGCGTGCAGGTGACGGGCGGGTTTTTGAAGAGGACGGATGCTTTTATGTTCAGCATCTGGTTTTTTACGCTGTATGCGATGCTAAACAGCATGGTTTTTTACAGTGGAAATCTGGCTGCAAAAGTAATCCGTGACTGCGGCGGTTATCTGGAAGGGAAAAAAAGAATGCTGCCGTATCTCATTCTGCTTCTTCTGGTGTATGGTGTGGCGGTGCTGTTTTACAGGAATCAGCAGTTTTTAGACCGTGTGACATTTCTGCTTTGGAGGATTGGAACGCCGTTTGTCGTTGGCGTGCCGGTACTGCTGTGTCTGGCTGGAGAAAAGCCGAACCGAGGAATGGAGGAGCGCAGCAGCAAAGAAAATAAGGATGAGAGAAAAAATCATAAGAAAAAAGTGCGTGTGGTGGTGCTGGCATGCTTCTTATTTGGGTGTCTTTTTTTGCAGGGGTGTAATGTCGCAGAACTCGAGGATAAGGCATTCCCGGTCCTTTTGAATATCAGAGATCAGGACGATTTCCAAAATGTGTGGCTGAATCATGAGTATGCAGGAAACAAAGAGGTGGATTACAACCATTTGAAAGTGGTGCTCATTGAGAGGTCTTTTCTGGAAAAAGAGGCGGAAGTGGAAGATATGCTATCCATGCTGGAGCAGGAAAAAGAGGTTCCGTGGAACGCTTATGTGATGACGACGGAAAGCTGTGACCGTCTGGCGCAGACAGAGGGAGAACTTGATGTGCTGCTTGGAAATTATCTGGAAGAACTGCTGGAAAACACATCGGGCATTGACCAGAAAGCGTACCCGACGCTTGGCATGCTCTATGAGGAGCGCGCTAATCACTTAGAGACACTTTATATTCCTTTTGTGGATATAGAGGGGGAGCAGTCCGGGGCAGTGCAGGATGATACCGAGAAACCGCAGATTACAGCCTACGAAGTCTGGAAACGTGGAAGGGCGGCGGGGCTTGTCGATACGGATACCGCACGTGCAGCATTCTTCACACAGAACTTTGCGGATGATTACACCTTACAACTTGCACCGGAACTTTATGTGAAAGTGGATACAGCTTCCTGTCGAGTCAAAGAAACGAAAAAAATCGGTGCCGGAGGTTTGACAGAGCAGATTGTTACAGTGACCGTGACCGGAGAAGGCGAAATCTTAAGTGGCAAAGTTTCTGCAAGGGAAAATCCGGCAAACGCAGAAGCAGGGAATACAGAAACAAACATAACTAACACTTCTTATGAAAAAATGACAAGGGAAAAAGAGCAGATCATAAACACCCGGATGGAGAACTATCTGAATGCGATCGCTGCACATGCACTTGAGAAAGAAATCGATATTACTAACAGTTACCGGAATCTCGGCGCCGATAACCGCACATGGTATTTTAAGTATCAAAACACTCCTGCCGCTTATGAGAAAGACATCAAAATCCAATATCTGGTAAAAATAAACTGGAAATCGGAATAAATGCAAAGTTTTCGGGAATCATTGAGGATAGAAGGTCGATGAGCGAAACTCGAATTTTGGTTATGTAGATTGCGAAACTCATGAAAATCTAAATTGAATTGTGAAAAATTAACAAAAGCTTGA
>OGKF01001447.1_pt1 | contig 10585 bp, 8 predicted proteins | sample 1572391 | NCBI WGS metagenome assembly OGKF01 (sample SAMEA2582095, study PRJEB24529) | metagenome | biome: Human gut stool | place: China | collected 2011
AGGTTCAAGTCCTCTTATCCGCACCATGACGAATGTTCTTACAGCATTTAGCTGTCAAAGAGCATTCGTCATTTTTTATTTGCTAAATAGCGACATCACAAGGGGCGTAGTTCACAACTACGCCTTTTCTTGTATTCACCGACACATCGGGTGTCGGCAAAGGAAGTGCGCTTGGAATCTCGATGGTGCCCACGCAGTTGTAGTGAATGCGGAGCCGCTGCTCCCATACACCGTTGACCTTTTCTGCATGCAAATGGGACGCCGTTTTATTGGTGCAGATATTAACCTTGGCTCCATTCAATCAACAACTAAACGCCTATTAAATGCTGCCAAAGAACTTAGTTCTCAAATGCAGGAGGAAACAAAGTATACCGGTTTTGAGGTCTATAACGTCAATAACTACGATTTCTTCCGCAATCCGGTAGAAGCTCGTGACCTGCTGATTCAGGCTCTGGAAATTCAGCCCTTCCCGCAGAGTAATGTCTGGGACGGCGAACTGGATGGACGGATGGTAAAAATCATGCCTGTCAATCGCATTGCAACTAAAGCTGACCTCAAAGAACTTCTGGCGAACTTGCCATATGCTACTTATGAAAAGCGGAAAGAAGAAAATCCGAATCAACCCGTGGAACACATGACAATCGTGTGTATGGGTCATGAGCCGGACTTGAAGGGATCTCTGGAGCAGGAATTGTCCAACTACAAGGTCGATGTGCAGATACTGGACGTTTTGCGTGATAAAGCCGACTTGCAGTTGAAACGAGATTCCGAAGCAGAAATTGTCCGTGAAGGCAATAAATTGGTGATTCGTGAATTTTTCCCCATGAACTTGATGCAAAAACTCTCTCTTCAGAAAGAATATGTTGAAGAGTGGCGACAACTCGTTGATTCTGTGATGATCGACTGGAACTACGATGGTGCTGTTATGCAACCCCGCACGATCGACATTCCAGAGAAGAACGAACTGGTAAAGGGAGTGTACGACATCCCGGAAGATGCGGGCACGATCAAAGTGAAAATCACCGATCTACTTTCTGAATCCTTGGAAGTGGAGGTGCGCTGAGTGGCTAGTACATACGATTCCGACTTTTCATTTCACGAACAACTGTGGTTTTTCTACTCGGAAAACCGTGGTAAAATCCGCTCGCGCTATAATGATTTGACCCGGAAATTTCTGTCCTATAATGACAAGGACGAAAACAAAAATGCTTTTCTGCGCAAGCCCCAGTTTGAAGCACTGGAAATGTATGTTTTCATAAAAGAATTCATGAACAATGCGCAAGTTTATGAATTGTTTGATGACTGGAGGAATAAGCGAAACCGTTTTTCAGAAGCGTCCTATTATTCCAACGGTCAGCTTCGTCTTGGCGATGCACTGACAGAAAAGCAGACCGATGTCCTGTTTAAGCAAATGAAAAAGTACAGGGAAAGTTACCCGAACTATATCTATGCTCTGACCATGGGTCTGGGTAAAACCATCCTGATGGGCACCTGTATCTTCTATGAGTTTCTGCTCGCAAAAAAATATCCGAAAGATAAGCGTTTTTGCCACAATGCTCTGGTGTTTGCGCCGGACAAAACGGTTTTGCAATCCCTGCGTGAGATTATGATCTTTGACAAGACGAAGGTCGTTCCTCCGGAATATGCACGTGTGCTGGATTCAAATATCAAGTTTCACTTTCTGGATGAAAGCGGAACCGTTCTGCACACGATTGATGATTCGGACTTCAACATTATTATTTCCAATACACAAAAAATTATCATCAAGAAAAAACGTAAGGAAGCCACTCCGGGAGAGGTACTGTTTGGCAGAAACAGTTCTCTGTTGTCCGCTGTTTATGCTGGTGACGATTCTGAAGATGATGCTTGGGATGATTCCACTTTGATGGACAATCAGCGATTCAAAAAGCTCTGCCGGTTGCCGCAGTTGGGCGTGTATGTTGACGAAGCGCATCATTTGTTCGGTGCGGATCTGGAAAAACAAATTCGCTCCAGCGGCGCAAACAAAACCAGTCTCCGCGACACGATCAACCTGTTGGCTGCTAATACCTCGATTGTTGCGTGCTACAACTACACAGGTACACCATATGTAAAAAATCAGCTTCTTCCAGAGGTTGTCTATGCCTACGGGTTGCGGGAATCTATTTGGAATGGATATCTGAAAGATGCTGATCCGATTGGCTTTGAAAACGTCAAGAGTGATGAGTTCTTGAATGCTACGGTCACAAAGTTCTGGCAGAAATATGGAGGAAAAATCTACGATAATCTGAATCCGAAGCTTGCAATTTATGCCGCCAATGTAGAGGAAGCAGTAAACGAAGTAGTACCCGCATTGGAAGAAATCCTAACACGTCTTGAAATTCCAACGACCTCTATCCTTTTGAATGTAGGCGATTCCAAATACACGAAGGATGAGGATATTCGTAATTTCAATAATCTGGATGTTCCCGGGAGTGAGGGCAACGAAAAACAGTTTGTCGTTTTGGTTGAAAAAGGTAAAGAAGGCTGGAACTGTCGCTCCCTGTTTGGTGTTGCACTCTATCGCAGCCCGAAATCGAAAATTTTTGTGCTCCAAGCGACTATGCGGTGTCTCCGTGTCATCACAGATGAGCGGTTGACTGCAACGGTTTTCCTTTCCAAGGAGAACTACGACACTCTTGATGATGAGCTCCATAAGAACTTCAACATGGAAATCAGTGACATCAAAAACACCAGTACAGATGATCGTCATAAATATCAGGTGCGCGTTCTCCCGCCTCCGAGATCCATTCGACTGAAACGGGTCTGGCATGAGTATAATGTTAGCAGCAAGGAGTATTCTACGCCGGTGGACTTCGGTTTAGCAGGTGCCGACCTGTCCAAATATTCCAGTGTTATGTATGAACGTGACAGCATTGCAAATGATACATCGACAAAACAGAGCAATGCAGACGAGTATCAGGTCAAAATGCAGTACAGTGCGTTCTCACTTGCTGGTGAAGTAGCACGGTATCTGAACATTTCCAGCATCCTCGCCGCAAAAATCCTACGCGAAGCACAAGATGGAATGGACGTAATTCTGGCAGATGTCAATCGATACAATGCTGTTTTGGACGATATTATCATCCCGACAATTTTCCATGCACTGTTTGATGTGACCGCAATCCAGAAGACGGAAGATAGAGATGTTGTACTGCTCCGTGAGCCGAAGGATGCAGCGTATTATGAGTTCTCCGCAAAGGATGATCTCGTGATTACGAATAAATACCCCGGATTTACGCCAGATGAAGTGCTCAAGAGCTTCCATGCGGATACATACTGCTTTGATTCACTCCCCGAAAAGGAATGCTTCTTCCAATATATCAAGAGCGATAAGGTACAGGAAGTGTACTTTACCGGAATGTTCACCTCGAACCAAGGTGATCTCTCCGTATACTACTATGATCCTGAATCAGGTCGTATCCGGCAGTATTATCCTGACTTCCTCGCTAAAATGAAGGACGGTACTTACCAACTGATTGAGGTGAAAGGCGACAACAAAATCGATGATGTTGTCGTGCAGGCAAAGAAGGAGGCCGCGCTGGAGATGGCAGCAGCCAGTGGAATTAAGTATGAAATGTACGCAGGCAGCACCATTATGAAAACGCATATTCTTGAAAGTCTTCCAGTTCAGCAAACCAATTTGCTACTGTAGTTACACAGATGCACCCGCTCAAATGAACGGGTGCATTTTTCATATCATAGGAGTATTTGACATTTCGTTGCAAAAGTGATATGCTGATGAAAACACAATAAGATGTGGAACGAGATTCAGAATTCCACAATATTTAGATTTCTCGTAATATGGGGAGGCTTTCATGAGCGATAACACAAACGAGTATCAAGTATTGCTAGATGTTGTCCGGCAAAACTACGCGAGTGTAGTTTGGACTCATAAAATTCAAATAAAGCAGGCTGATATTTATGCCACTCGCTATAGACACCTCGAAAACATCAACGTTATATTAGCTGCTGCAACATCATGCGGAGCAGTTTCGATTTTTGCGGACCAAGATTCTTTCGTACTAAAGATTGCAACAGTTATCCTTTCGTTCATTACAACTGCCGTAACAACATACCTAAAATGTTTTGATTTGAAAGCAATGGAAAAGCAACATAAAGATGCTGCAGAACATTTTCTTGTCGTTCGCAACGAGCTTCTGCATCTAATTGGAGAAATTCATATGCGGGAAAAGTCTGTTAACGAACTGGATGAAAAATTCCATGGGATTGAAGAAACGCTTAATGCTCTGTATCTTTCAGCTCCATCAACAACGGATGATGCTGTTGTAGCTGCGTCAATAGCACTCGGAACTAACAAGGATTACACTTATACAAATGATGAAATAGATCGTTTTCTACCTCCCACGCTCAAGGGAACCATAAAGGAAAAGGAGTATGTCGATGGCACTAGCAACTAAGGTTGGCGGATTTGATGTCCTTTGTTCAAACATTGAACTTGATAACTTTGACGAAATGGAAAAGTCCTCAAAATCTATCGCCAAGAAATTAAATAGTGTATATTACGATTTAGATAACGATGATACCTCCCATTTGTATATCGTTGGCTCTGTAGGAAGAAAGACAGCAATAAAAGGTAGCAGTGATCTTGATATTCTGTTTGACTTACCATCTGATACATATAAGAAATTTGATGCATATGAATCAAATGGACAAAGTGCATTACTCCAAGAAGTAAAAAAGTTCTTGCAAGAGCGCTATCCTAAAACAGATATAAGTGGCGATGGACAGGTTGTTGTCATAGAATTTAGCCGCTATACAGTTGAGCTTGTTCCGGGTTTCAAACAGGCTGATGGTCGTTTCAAATACCCAGATACAAACAATGGTGGAAGTTGGAAATATACTGACCCTCTTCCAGAACAAGACGCATGCCAAGAGAGCGACAATAACTCTAATGGAATATACTTTGATTTTTGCCATATCCTTCGCAAATGGAAAAATGAGCAGGGGTTTAAATTTGGTGGATTGTTAATTGACACGCTTGTCCATGACCACTTTGAGGACAACGAATTCTATAAGGACTCATCAATTGATGATTACTTTGACATTCTGAAAAATCTGTTTTCGTACTTGAGCGAACAAGACAAAGAAAGAACGTACTGGTATGCGCTTGGAAGTAATCAGCAGGTACTGAACTCCGGAAATGGAGCTTTCGTAGACGAAGCCAGTGATGTGCTAGAAAAGATCGATGTTGCAGAGCAAGAGGACAATGTTTCGGCTACCTTACAGGAAATATTGGGCACCGAATATCCTGTTGAACAGCGAATTCTGGAAAAAGCGGCATTTGCAACACGCTCTTTTGACCACACAGAGCAATTTATTCAGAATTTGTTCCCAGTAGACATTCGGTATTCCTTATCGATTGATTGTGAAGTCAAGCAAAATGGCTTTAGAGATAAAATGTTAAGTACAATTCTCCGGGACAGGCAGATATTAAAGCATAATAAGCAATTGAAATTTTTCATTTCCGAAACAGACTGCCCCGAACCTTATGATATATATTGGAAAGTAAGGAATGTGGGTCCTGTTGCTGAAAGTAAAAACTGTATCCGTGGCCAAATCGAAAAAACAAATTTACATACGCATCGAGAGCATACAGATTTTCAAGGCAGCCACTATGTTGAATGCTATCTGGTGAAAAATAATATTTGTGTTGCCAGAGCACATATCAGTGTGCCTATTGGAGTAGCTTGATATCGTTTCTTGAGTTGCATTCAAATTTCATCTTTTTTACAAAGAAGGACATTCTTTTGTGAGAGTGTCCTTCTTTACTATCTGGAGGGAAAATTGGACTACGAAAATACAAAACTTGAAAATCTCCGCATCGAAAAAGCCAAAGCAGAGCAGAAGCTGCGCTCTTGCCAGCACCGGGAGAAGATCCTTGAACATCGGATGTCGGAGCTGAACCGGAGAGAGCGTGTGCATCGTCTTTGCACCCGTGCTGGAATGCTGGAAAGCTTTCTGGTCTGTCCGGGAGAACTGACCGATGATCAGGTGATGGAGCTGCTGAAAATATCGTTCCGTCAGCCGGAAGTCGTGCTGGCACTTGCAAAGATGGTGCATGACGTTCACGAACGCAGCAACGTTCAAACCCCTTTAGAATAAAGGGCGCAATTATACACCGTTTCGGTGAAATTGCGGTCTTGCAGACGGCTCGATGAAATCGAAGCTGGCGTTTATGCGCCAGCCCGATTCCATCCTAAGGAAAACTGCATTTTCCTTGCGCTGCTTTGCAGCTGTCCTTTTGCCCGCTACCATAAAACACGCATAGAAAAAGCCGATTGGAAACAGAAACATTTCCAATCGGCTTATCTTTTTGTTAGGCAGATTTCTTTTCAGCTAATGCCCGGACTTCCTCAATTGAAAGGTCGGTGTACTTTGCCACCTTTTCACAAGGCACACCATCTGCCAACATTGCCAATGCGTGTTTGACCGATGTTTCATGCTCGGTTTCATCCCGCATCTTTTCCATAGCTCTGCACATAGCTGCCACTCCCTTCGTGTCTTCTTTGAAATAACGAACCCTCTGTGCCAAAATGGAATAATTCATATCCTTCGAGTTGGTACAGAAAAAGTCGTGCATCAGTTTTCCTAATGCGGTTTCGTCCTTGATTTGTGAGTTCACATAAACGATGTGCGCCTGATCGTTGAAAGCCGTTCCAGTTTCCCGAACTGTACGGTCAACATGATAAATTGGAAGGCCGGCCTTTAATACGTCATTTTCCGTGATAAAGATAACGTATGTTTCGTTCAGCGCATCGTAATCATCGCCCGCATCAGTCAGGTTTGCATCCAACAGGCTACTGTTGTACCGTGCGCGCTTTTCACTCGCACCACGGTCACTGCGTTGCACCTCAATATTATATGCACGGTTTTCCCGATCCACCGCCAAAATATCCAATCGGACTGAACGGCCTTGCAGATTTTTGATGCTGTACTGGCCGTGAACCTCTTTGACGGTCAAGTCATCACGTTTCAAGATAATTTGCAAAAGGAACTCAGCACAAGCACGTTCTTCAAACACCGCAGCCATGAAATCATCATCAATCAGACGTAGCCCACGCAACCGCTGCAAATCTTCTTCATGTTTCCGTTCAAAATCCAGTTCCTGTTGTGATTTTCTTTCCGACATTGGCTCACCAGCTTTCTGCTTACTTATCCAAAGTAATAGTACCATACTTCCGTGATTTTTACAAGAGAACGATTCAAATGTCATCAGGGGGTGATGCCTATTCCGTGTCCGCATTTCAAAATCACCATCGTCAAGCGCAGCCAAGGGCAGTCCGCTGTTGCCGGGGCCGCTTACCAGAGCGGCGAACGGCTGTTCAGCGAGTACGACCAGAAAACAAAATTCTACAACAAAAAGAAAGAGCTTGTCCACGCCGAGATCATGCTGCCGTCCCATGCGCCGCCCGGATTTGCAGACCGGGCGACCCTCTGGAACGCCGTGGAAGCCGTGGAGAATCAATGGAACTCGCAGCTTGCCCGCCGCATCGTGCTGGCGCTCCCAGTGGAAGTTCCGAAAGAGCAGTATCTTCCCATGCTCAAAGAATTTTGCAATGAGCAGTTCGTTTCCAAAGGCATGATAGCCGATTTTGCCATCCACGACAAGGGAGATGGCAACCCACACGCCCACGTTCTGCTGACGCTCCGAGCAATGGACGAACACGGCAAGTGGCTCCCGAAAGCCCGAAAGGTATACGACCTTGACGAGAACGGCGAGCGCATCCGGCTCCCTTCCGGCAACTGGAAATGCCACAAGGAAAGCACCGTGGACTGGAACGACCAGAAGTACGCCGAGGTCTGGCGGCATGGCTGGGAGACCATCACCAACCGCTATCTGGAAGCTGCTGGCAGACCGGAACGTGTTGACCTGCGCTCCTTTGAGCGGCAGGGCATCCAGCAGATACCGACCGTCCATCTCGGCCCCGCCGCACACCAAATGGAAAAGCGTGGGGTGGAAACCTTTCTCGGCAATCTGAACCGGGATATTCGTGCGGCCAACAACCTGATGCAGTCCATCCGCAGCGCAATTCGTGGGCTGCAACGCTGGATCGCAGACCTGACCGAAAAGAAACAGATTCTTTTGGATGCACTGGAACAAGCAAAGGAACCCACGCTGTCCGATCTGCTGGTGGACTACTTCAACCTCCGCAATGAGCAGCGCAGCGATTGGTCTGGCAAGGCAAAACTTAAATGCACAGTCCGGGACTTTGAGGAAGTTAAACGGGCTGTGGACTATCTGAAAACCCATTCACTGAACACCGTTGAGGATTTGGACACTGCAATTTCTAACCTGAACCAGACCGCCGCCCCTCTCCGCAGGCAGTTGAAGCAGAATGAGAACCGAATACGGGCAATCGCCCAGATCAAGGATGCTGCTGCCATCCATGCCAAGCTGAAACCCATCCACGATACCTTTCTAAAAAAGAACTTCAAGCTGACGAAAGATGCCTATGCCAGCCAGCACAAGGAAGAACTGGACGCTTTCAATAAAGCTGTCCGAACTATGATGAAGCTGAACGGCAGCACAGCGGTGGATTTTTCGGCATTGGATGCCGAATTTTCTGCGCTGCAATCCGGCAGCGCAGAGCTGCGCACCCAACTGGAAACCTTGCAGCCGGACATCTCCGCACTGAAAAATATCCGCAAGTATATCGACATGGTGCTGAATAAACAGCAGCTTTCTGCACCGGGCGGTAAGATGCCGGAGAAGGAATCGGTGCTGAAAAAGTTAAACGATAGCAAGGCAGCGCTTGAACAGAAAAAATTACAGCCCCAGCAAAAGGCAACTGAACACACATTGTAAAAGGAGAAGCACAAATGAGCAAAACTATCACTCTGACCGAACATCGCCCCGCTGACGGACTGTTGACCATGCGAGTCAGAAACGCAACTTACAACGTCAACATCTTTTTCAATCCGAATGCAAAGAGCACATTGGATACTCAAATGCGAAAAATCATCCAAAAAGAAGCGAAAGCTGGCAATTTTTAAATTTGCAGCAGCATCTTGATTTTTTATCTTGACAAAATGCAGCCCAACGGGAGCGGCATTGTGGAGAAAGAGATTTCGGGATGCTCCTGAACGATTTCATAACGATTATGGCCATCAACAAGTGTGTTGTTCCACACGATCAAAGGAGAAATCAGCTTGCCTTCCTTGAGGATATTTTCTTCAAGCTGCTTAAATTCATCATCGGTCAGAGGGGGAATCTGAGACTGGAACTCCGGGTCAATTTTCAGATTGATCATACGCACACTCCTTTATCTCTCCTGCTGCGTCGGTTCTTCCTCCCGGAAATAGGACGCAATATTCTGCTTTGCGGTTTTCAGTTTGAGAAGTTCTTCTTTGGCTTCCTTGTACTGCTCGTAGAACTTTGCCTTTTCGGATGACAGCTGCGCATACTCGGCTTCCAGTTTTTTCGGGCTGGGCAGCTTGGTGATGTCGTTTGCCTTGAAATAGGCTGCTGCCACCCGGTATGCTGTTAGCTCTGCACGGTGCTGCTCCTCAAAGGCTGCGGGTCGCTTGGCGGTCTTTAACTGCTGTGCGACGCTCTTGGTGCTGGCGTAGGCTGCGACCTGATAGCGCAGCTCTTTGTTGGCTTTCATGCGACCTTCGAGGTCTTTCACTACGGTCAGTGATTCATGGAACTTGGTGTCAAGCTCTGCGATTCTCTGGTCGAGTGCGTCCTCGTCAGTCAAGCCCTTTTCTTCTAGGAGAATCAAGGTCTGTGCCATGGCTTTGAGGTTGTGTTTTTTCGCCCAACGCTCGTAGCTGATGCCCTTGCCCTGCTTCAGCTTTGCCTGAATGTCCACCAGTTTCTGAATCTTATCGGGCTTGTCTGTTGCGATAGGCTGGATGGTCGGAGCAAGCCGGATGTTCTGAGCGAGTGCAGCAAGCACCTGCTCTTTCTCAAACTTGTCACCGAGATGTTTCGCTCGGATAAACTTGGCTCTGCCAGCGGGCAGATAGCTCAGACACCCACGGCTTTCCTTGACGGCAATGCCGTACTGCTGTATGAGCCTATCGGAAAAATCCTCAAAGCTGGTAGCACGGTACAATACAGACGAAATCTGTCTCCGCAGGGTATCTTTTACGGTTTCAAACTTCTTCTGCTTGGGCGACTGTCCGGCTGCGGTGAGGGCTGCGTTTTCACGGTCAAGTTTCAACTGGCCGCGCCTGCGCGCCCAATACTCAGCTTCACTCACGCGCTCCTTGGAGCCGTTGAGCAGGTCGATCTGGTATAGTCCGGCACCTTCGCACAACTCCATGACCTCGACACGGAGATGCCGCATGGTCTGGGCAGTGCTGGAATGCTTCATGCCCTCTAGCCAGTCGCGGGGCTTCTGCATATAGGGCTTGCGTTCCACTTCTCGTGTTCGGACGCTGCCAATCACGATGTGGACATGGATGTTTCCCGAATGGTTGCGCCCATCCGGGTGAGTGCAGACGATGGCAGGGTGACCGGGGAAGTTTTCTTCGCAGAATTTCAGGCCAAGTGCCTGTGCCTTTTCCATGGTCAAGCCGTTGTCGGCTGCATCTC
>OGKF01001452.1_pt1 | contig 10562 bp, 5 predicted proteins | sample 1572391 | NCBI WGS metagenome assembly OGKF01 (sample SAMEA2582095, study PRJEB24529) | metagenome | biome: Human gut stool | place: China | collected 2011
GACTGTAAAACGTGCCGTCAGGAAGAATCGGACGGAAAGTACCGAACTCTTTGCTATAATAATGCTTATAACCTAAAGAACGTTTATAAAACATTTCCGCATCCTTTTTCTTTCCCAAAGCTTCCGCAAAGCGAGACAACGCAAAATCTGCAATATAATATTCCAATGCATGAGATACCGAGTTATCATACTGCTCACGAAGCGGTACATAGCCTTTGGACATATAATCATCATTATCCGGACGCATCAGATTCTTTGCTCCCGGCAATGTAGCCGACTTATACATCGCTTCATAAGCCAAATCAACGTCAAAATCACGTAATCCTTTCATCCATGTATCTACGATAACCGGAATACTCGGATCACCTTCCATAGTCAATGTCTCTCTTCCATACAATTCCCATTTAGGGAACCAGCCATGTTCACGATACATATCGAGCATGGTACGTACCATTTCCATCTGACGTTCCGGATAGACCAATGTCAGCAACTGATGAACATTGCGATAGGTATCCCAGAGAGAAAACACTGTATAGCGGTCTCCCTTTGTCGTCATAATCTTATCACTCTCCATTGCCGGATATTCTCCGTTGACATCCTGTAATATATTCGGATGAATCAGCAAATGATATAGTGCCGTATAGAAAACAGTCTTCTGAGCATCAGTACCTCCTTCTACAGTAATTCTCGACAAATCGTCATTCCATTTTGCCCGAGCCTCTGCATGAATCTGTTCAAAGTTCCTACCCTCCTGTTCACGATCCAGATTCAGCCGGGCATTCTCTATACTGACAAACGAAACGCCCATTTGCACTTCTACCTGTTCGCCTTCCTCCGTATCGAACGAAAAATAAGTACCAACATCATCTCCTGCTATCTCTTTTCCATAGCGGGTATAAAGTTTATATTTTCCCTGGTCCGGATCCCATTCTGCCTCTACACCAGTCATAGGTCTCTGTTTCTTCCAATACCCTGTTGTTACAGGTGTTTTCTTTACCCGCATCACAAAATAAATAGGAAATACAGCTTGAGGATTATAACAGAATGTACCAAGCAGCTTCATTCCCTCAACTTCGCAATCGCTTACACGGCGAAGCATAGCACCACTTTCATTTGTCAGTCCCTCTCCTAAATTCAGCAATATATGGCTTTTGCCTTTTGGAAAAGTAAAACGGGCGATACTTGTACGTGGAGTAGCCGAAACCTCTGTTTTTACATTATACTTTGTCAGATAGTTGGAATAATAACCGGGTGAAGCCTGTTCATCCTTATACTTACTTCCATACTCCTTATAGTCTACATTCAACTCTCCGGTAGTAGGCATCAGCAACAAAGAACCTAATTCAGGACATCCGACTCCACTTAAATTAACATGAGCATATCCGGTAAAGAAGCAGTTGGTATGCTCATAAGGTGTGGACCACCAGCGGGCATCTTTATCGTATTTATTTTCTGAAGATCCCATTACATTGAAAGGAACCACAGACATCATCCCGTTCGGGCAAATTGCTCCCGGATTGGTAGTGCCAAAATTTGTTGTCCCGATAAAAGGATCAACATAATCTATCAAAAGACTTTTCTTCTCAGCAGGGGAGCTTCCTCCCTCTCCCCCATAAACGGGAAGAAGGATGAAAGCTAATGTGTAAGTTAATAGAATACGTTTCATATCTTATTAAATGATACTTGTCCGTTTAGTAAAATCAATAATCTCCTGAATATATCCGAAAGCCATACCCACAACGGTATCCGCCGCACCATAATAAACGGCTACACGTTCACCGTCCTGTAAAGCTGCACAAGGAAATACCACATTAGGGACATCCCCTTGAAGTTCATAAGGAGCAGCAGGGCCAAGCAGGTATTCGCGAGTACGATAAAGTACCTTTTCCGGATGATTTTTATCAAGTATGGCAGCCCCCATCGCATAGCGGAAACCATTACAAGTAGTAATAACCCCATGATAAAAGAGTAACCAGCCCTCATCTGTAAGGAAAGGAACAGAACCTGCACCGATCTTTGTGCATTGCCATGCACTTTCAGGGAATGGAGTTACTTTCATTACGCAACGATGCTCTCCCCAATATTTCATATCCGGACTGAAACTGATATATATATCACCAAACGGAGTATGACCGTTATCACTAGGACGACTCAACATTGCATATTTGCCGCCTATCTTTTGCGGAAAAAGAACGCCATTACGATTGAAAGGTAAGAAAGCATTCTCACATTGAAAAAATTCTTCAAAATCAAAAGTATAAGCGATACCGATTGTAGGACCATGGTAACCGTTGCACCAAGTTATCCAATAACGGTCTTCAATCCATGTGACACGAGGGTCATATTTATACTCCGATTCAATCATTTCTGTATTACCGGCCTTGAATTTTATAGGTTCATGGCTGATATCCCAATGAATACCGTCTTTGCTGAATCCTGTAAAGATATTCATCTGCACAGCTTTATTATCACAACGGAATACCCCTGCAAACCCCTCCTTAAAAGGTACGACCGCACTGTTGAAAATACTGTTAGATGAGGGAATATGATAACGTCCTATAACCGGATTTTGTGAATAGCGCCACATAACGTCTGTACATCCGGACGGACGGTCTTCCCAAGGCATTTGAATCTTACTCATAATCATTAAATTTTTATGTTATTTATTTTTTTGAATCATCATAAGTGAATGGTATAAAATAGGTAATCAGAAAAGCCGGAATTGTAGCAATCAAAACATAGATGAAGAAATTCCGATATCCTAATAAATCACTGAAATAGCCACTAACCATGCCCGGAAGCATTACTCCCAAGTTCATAATTCCGGATGCAAATGCATAATGCGACATTTGATGTTTCCCCGGAGCTATCTGTTGCATCATAAACAGTGTCAAACCGACAAAGCCAAAACCATAACCAAAATATTCCATAGTAATACAGGTTCCTATCAGATAAACATTGGTTGGTTGAGTTACAGCCAGAAAAGTATAGGCCACAAACGGAAGATTAAAAATACAACAAAGTGTAAAAAGTGTCCGTTTTAACCCGAACTTAGAGACATAGATACCTGCCAGCAAAGAGCCGAGCACAAAAGCTGCCGAACCAAAAACTCCATTTAACGTACCTATCTCTTTTAAAGACAATCCCAATCCGCCAACTTCTCTTGAAGCACGTAAGAAAAGTGGAGCTATCTTCATAATAAATCCTTCCGCCAAACGATATAATATAATAAAGCAGATATAGTAAAAAATATGCTTTTTAGTAAAGAAATTAGCAATTACCGCTACTAACTCCCGCCCTACTTCTGAGGTCGTCTTTTTTGTTGTAGACGGTATCTGATTAGACGGCAACATCCTTATATGATAGAGACCTATTAATACCATTATTGCCGCAATCACAGCAAAAATAATCATCCATGCATAAGAATACGCTCCTTTATTTGCTTCTAAAGAAGCCCCTTCTATTGCCCCAAAGTATTCTGCCAGTGCTCCCGCCATAGCAACTAATCCTCCGTTAGCTACCAACTTAGCAACATTATAAAATGCACCTTGCACTCCAATATATTTTGCCTGTTCTTCTTTATTCAGTTCAGCCATATATACACCGTCACAAGCTATGTCATGGGTAGCCCCACTAAAAGCAATAACAGCCATTGTAGAAATGCTAATAGCAAAAAAGTAATCGAAAAATAAAGAAAAAGCCACTATCCCAAATAATACCCCACTCAACAACTCTGTCACTAATACGAAAAACTTTTTCGTCCGATACATCTCAAGAAAAGGACTCCACAGGAATTTCAGTGTCCAAGGCATCATAATAAGAGAAGTCCAGAATGCTATTTGCGTATCTGAAATTCCTAAATCCTTGAACATAAATACAGAAACCAGATTAATAGCAATAAAGGGAAGCCCCATTGCAAAGTAAGCGGTAGGCACCCAGTAAACCGGGTTGATAGTTTTCTGTTGAGAAACTGTTTTATTCTGCTGCATAAATCATAGTATATAGATGAAAAAAAATCTAATCCATTTATATATAATACAACTAAAAGAGGAAAACTACTAACGCCTCTCCTCTATTTTTTATTTTATTATCACTCTGTCTACTAATGATGATATAGTCAACAGCACAAATATACTAAGGAAAAATCTTTTTATCATGTTTTTATTTCGTTTCTTCTACTACTTTCATTATTTTTGTCTTATATAACACCCAATCATTAAATAATGAGTGAACTCTTAGTCTATAAAGCCTCCGCCGGTTCAGGTAAAACATTTACCCTGGCCGTGGAATATATCAAACTATTAATTCTAAACCCGCGAGCCTATCGTCAGATTCTTGCCGTAACCTTCACTAATAAGGCGACAGCAGAAATGAAAGAACGTATTCTTAGTCAGCTGTACGGTATTCAGACAGGAGACAAAGGATCCGAAGCCTATCTCAACCGTATCAAAGAAGAAACGGGAAAAACAGAGCAGGAAATACGGGAAGCAGCAAGCATTGCCCTTGGTTATATGTTACACGACTACAGTCGGTTTCGGGTAGAAACAATAGATTCTTTTTTCCAGTCTGTTATGCGCAATCTGGCTCGCGAACTGGAATTAAGCCCTAACCTGAATATCGAACTGAACAATACGGAAGTGCTTAGTGAAGCGGTAGACAGTATGATTGAGAAATTAGGCCCTACCTCTCCTGTCCTCGCATGGCTACTGGATTATATCAATGAGCGGATTGCAGACGACAAACGTTGGAACGTATCGGACGAAGTCAAGAATTTCGGCCGTAATATATTCGATGAAGGATATATAGAAAAAGGAGAAGGACTCCGTCATCGGCTACGCAATCCGGATACCATTAAAGAATACCGTAAACAGTTGAAAGCACTGGAGACTGAGATTTTGGAACAAATGAAGGGATTCTATGATCAGTTTGAAGGAGAATTAGACGGACATGCGTTAACTGCTGACGATCTGAAAAACGGTTCACGAGGAATCGGAAGTTATTTCCGTAAGCTCAACAACGGTATTTTAGGTAACGATGTTCGCAATGTTACAGTAGAAAAGTGTCTGGAAGATGCCAAAAACTGGGCTACAAAAACGTCTCCACGCTATGCAGACATTATTGCTTTAGCCAATTCCAGCCTTATGCAGATTTTGGAAGATGCAGAAAAGTTACGATCAAAAAATAACCTGTTACTGAATAGTTGCCGACTGTCTTTGCAGCATCTCAACAAAGTACAACTTCTCGCCAATATCGACGAAGAAGTACGCGAGTTAAACCGGGAAAATAATCGGTTCCTACTCTCAGACACCAATGCCCTGCTCCACCAATTAGTAAAAGACGGTGATTCCTCTTTCGTATTCGAAAAGATAGGAACGAACATCCGCAATGTTATGATTGACGAGTTTCAGGATACCAGCCGGATGCAATGGGGTAATTTCAAACTGTTATTGCTCGAAGGATTATCCCAGGGAGCCGACAGCTTGATTGTAGGAGATGTCAAACAGTCAATCTACCGTTGGCGTAATGGCGACTGGGGAATCCTCAACGGGTTAAATGACCATATCGACCACTTCCCGATTCGCGTCAAAACACTGGCAACCAACCGGAGAAGTGAAACGAACATCATCCGGTTTAACAATCATATATTTACGGCCGCTACTGATTATTTGAATGGAGTTTATAAAAAACAGCTCAACAAAGATTGTCAAGATCTGCAAAAGGCATATGCAGACGTCGTACAAGAATCTCCCTTAAACACCCAAAAAGGTTATGTCAAAGCCTCTTTCCTCGAACCGGACGAAGAACATGACTATACCGAACAGACACTTATCAGCCTGGGAGAAGAAGTCGAACATCTGCTCGCTTCCGGTATCCACCTGAACGACATAACTATTTTAGTACGAAAGAATAAAAGTATTCCCCGCATCGCAGATTACTTTGATAAGGAGCTGCATTACAAAATAGTGTCAGACGAAGCCTTCCGTCTTGACGCTTCCCTTGCTATCTGCATGATGCTGGATGCTCTTCGTTACCTCTCGGATGAAAACAACAAGATAGCACGGGCCCAACTTGTCATATCCTATCAGAATGAGGTTTTACAGAAAGGACTGGATTGGAATACTCTCTTGCTTCTTCCCGCCGAAAGCTATCTTCCTACGGCATTTCTTGATAAAATAAAAGAGTTTCGGTTAATGCCTCTCTACGAGTTATTGGAAGAATTATTCAGCTTGTTCGAGATGAATCGCATCAAAGAACAAGATGCTTATTTATTTGCCTTTTTTGATGCAGTAACAGATTATTTGCAAAATAATTCTTCTGAACTCGACGGATTCATTCGCTATTGGGACGAAACTTTGTGTAGCAAAACAATTCCCAGCGGAGAAATCGAAGGGATCCGGATTTTTTCCATACATAAATCAAAGGGATTGGAATTTCATACCGTGCTTCTTCCTTTCTGTGACTGGAAATTAGAGAATGAAACGAATAATCAACTGGTATGGTGTGCTCCTCAAGAAGCGCCATTCAATGCTTTAGATATTCTTCCTATTAATTATTCCACGCAAATGGCAGAATCTATCTACGGAAACGATTATCTGCATGAACGCCTCCAACTTTGGGTGGATAACCTGAACCTGCTCTATGTAGCGTTTACCCGTGCCGGAAAAAATCTAATAATCTGGAGCAGAAAAGGGCAAAAAGGAACAATGTCCGAACTATTAGCAAATACTCTTCCTATGGTTGCCCTCAAAGAAGGAATCGAATGGGAAGAAGATTGTTATGAGCAAGGAGAACTCTGTCCGTCCGAAAAAGAAAAGGTCAAAGCCTCCACTAATAAATTAACCCAAAAAGCAGAAAAATTGCCCATTCAAATGGAGTCCATGCGGCACGACATCGAGTTCCGGCAATCCAATCGTTCTGCGGACTTTATCCAAGGAATCGAAGAAGAAGATTCGGACGACCGTTTCATCAATCGCGGACGTATGTTGCATACTCTGTTTTCTGCCATTGAAACAGCCGATGATATTGATCCGGCTATCGAACGATTAATCTTTGAAGGAGTTATTAGAGACCAGGAAAAAGAAGATACAGTACGTGAAGTTGTACAGAAAGCGTTTTCATCTCCCGAAATACAAGATTGGTATTCCGGAGAATGGACCCTGTTTAATGAATGTGCCATTATATACAAGGAAAAAGGAATATTACAAACTCGTCGCCCGGACCGTGTAATGATGAAAGACGGGCAGGTTGTTGTGGTTGATTTTAAGTTTGGTAAAGAAAATCCTAAATACAATAAACAAGTGAAAGGATATATGCAACTGTTGATGAAAATGGGTTATAAGAATATTACCGGATACCTGTGGTATGTAGATGAAGAAAAAATAGAAAAAGTATAAGACAGAACTCCGATTACAATAATATGAATTAGAAAAACGATTTAATCAATATGCAATCATTTCTCCAATTAGTAGCTCATGACCTATATGCCAAAATAGGAAATGACCTCTCTCGCACAGTACTCATCTTCCCTAACAAACGTGCCAACCTGTTCTTCAATGAATATCTGGCGGGAGAATCCGATCAACCGATATGGTCACCTGCCGCTATGAGTATCAGTGATCTGTTTCAGAAGCTATCTGTACAGAAAACCGGTGATCCGATTCGATTGGTTTGTGAACTCTACAAAGTATTCAAGGAAGAAACAGAAAGTCAGGAGACATTAGATGACTTCTATTTTTGGGGAGAACTGTTAATCAGTGACTTTGATGATGTAGACAAAAATTTGGTGGATGCAGATAAGCTCTTCAGCAATCTGCAAGACTTAAAAAGTCTAATGGATGACTACGAATTTCTAGATAAAGAACAGGAAGAAGCAATTCAACAATTCTTCCGGAATTTCTCCATTGAGCGCCGCACGGAACTCAAAGAGAAATTCATATCTCTTTGGGATAAGTTAGGCACAATCTATCACCATTACCGGAAAAACTTAACTGAGCTAGGCATTGCTTATGAAGGAATGCTTTATCGCAATGTTATCGAACAACTTGATACAGATCAACTTAAATACGACAAATATATATTTGTCGGCTTCAATGTGTTGAATAAAGTAGAAAAAGAATTCTTCCGAAAACTGCAAAAAGCAGATAAAGCAATATTCTATTGGGATTATGACATCTTCTATACCCAACAAATCAAAAAACATGAGGCCGGAGAATTTATTAACCGCAACCTGAAAGATTTCCCGAACGAACTGCCTGCCAGCTACTTTGACTCCCTAAAGAAACCGAAGAAGATACGTTACATCTCCGCTTCTACTGAGAATGCGCAAGCACGTTTCCTTCCCGAATGGATACGTACTACTTTCTCATCCGATAATGAAAAAGAAAATGCCGTAGTCCTTTGCAATGAAGCCTTGTTGCTTCCCGTACTCCATTCTATCCCGGAAGAAGTGAAGAATGTCAATATCACAATGGGATTCCCGTTGGCACAAACTCCGGTTTATAGTTTTATCAATGCGGCTATGGAACTACAAACCAATGGCTACCGTTTTGATACCGGTCGTTTCACCTACGAAACCGTATCAGCTATACTAAAACATCCATATACCCGCCAATTATCGACAAAAGCAGATATAATAGAACGGGAACTTACAAAAACCAACCGTTTCTATCCGCTTCCCTCGGAATTGAAACAAGATGAGTTTCTAGCTAATCTTTTCACTCCCCGTAACGGTATCAAGGAGCTATGTGATTATCTTATCGGACTTATCAAAGATATCTCTACCCTATACCGTAAAGAAGGAGAATACAACGATATATTCAACCAACTATATCGTGAATCTCTTTTTCAAAGCTTTTTGAAAATCAATCGTTTATATAGTTTGATTGAAAGTGGAGAATTAAATATACAGCCCCATACACTGAAAAGATTAATCAGTAAAGTACTGACAAGTTCCAACATACCTTTCCACGGAGAACCTGCCATTGGAATGCAAGTTATGGGAGTACTTGAAACACGTAACCTTGACTTCCGTAATCTTGTAATGCTTTCGCTCAATGAAGGACAACTTCCTAAAACCGGTGGAGAATCTTCTTTTATTCCCTATAACCTTCGGAAAGCCTTCGGCATGACGACTATTGAGCACAAAAATGCAGTCTACGCATACTATTTCTATCGCTTGATACAGCGGGCAGAAAATATCACCTTGCTCTACAATACCTCTTCCGACGGCCTGAATCGCGGAGAGGAGTCCCGTTTCATGCTACAATTATTAGTAGAAGGTCCTCATGAGATTACTCGTGAATATTTAGAGGCCGGACAATCTCCCCAAAGTACCCCAAAAATAGAAATACCAAAAACACAGAAAATATTAGAACGATTATACCATATCTATGACGTTACCAATCCTAAGTCCCTCATTCTCTCTCCTTCAGCCCTCAATACATATCTCGACTGCCGTTTGAGATTCTACTTCCGCTATATAGCCGGATTAAAAACACCGGAAGAAGTGAGTGCGGAAATTGACTCCGCGTTATTCGGAACAATCTTTCACCGCTCTGCCGAACTAGCCTATACTGAACTGACATCCAATGGGCAAATGATACAGAAAGAGGATCTTGAACGCTTATTACGTAACGATGTTAAATTACAAGGTTACGTTGATCAGGCTTTCAAAGAAGAATTTTTCAAGGTTAAACCGGAAGAAAAACCGGAATATAACGGTGTACAACTCATTAATTCCAAAGTAATCACCTCCTATCTGCGACAACTATTACGCAATGACCTCCAATATGCCCCTTTCGAAATGGTTGCTATGGAACAAGCTGTTTCCGAAAAGATAACTATTCAAACTGACCTAGGTCCCTTCACAGTTCGCTTGGGCGGAACCATAGACCGCATGGATGCCAAAGAAAACACATTACGGATTGTTGACTATAAAACCGGAGGAACCCCCAAGACACCGGCTAATATCGAACAATTGTTCACCCCTTCGGAAACACGTCCGAACTATATCTTCCAAACTTTCCTGTATGCCTCCATTATGTGCCGGCAACAAACATTGAAAGTGGCTCCTGCCCTGCTCTATATTCACCGGGCAGCTTCCGATAGTTACTCACCTGTTATAGAAATGGGAGAACCCCGCCAGCCAAAGATACCGGTCAATAACTTCACCTTTTTCGAAGACGAGTTCCGCAAGCGATTACAAACATTATTAGAAGAGATTTTCAGTGAAAACGAACCTTTCACTCAAACAGAAGATATTAAAAAGTGTAGTTACTGCGATTTCAAAGCAATCTGCAAACGATGAGCATAAACATGATAATGATTCAAAAAAAAAATGAACGGTGAATGCTGCATACAAGCACAAAACATTCACCGTTCATGATTTATAAATTACCGTTTTATATTCTATTTATCCAGTAATGGAATTGAGAAACTAAATGTAGATCCCTCTCCCTTCTTTGAAGTAAACCAGAGTTTACCACCATTCTTGATAACAAAGTCCTTACACAACAACAATCCGAGTCCTGAACCTTCTTCATTATTTGTACCGAAGGTACTAA
>OGKF01001455.1_pt1 | contig 10549 bp, 10 predicted proteins | sample 1572391 | NCBI WGS metagenome assembly OGKF01 (sample SAMEA2582095, study PRJEB24529) | metagenome | biome: Human gut stool | place: China | collected 2011
ATGGTCCTTTGGAAAATACTAATGGTGGATATCCTTATTCTAGTGGTCAACAAGATTATAACGGGAATCCTGGGATTAATGGGAATTCTGGCTATGGCTATTATGGTTATTATGGCTATTATGATAATGGTTATTATGGAGGAGGTGGTAGTCTCGGAGATAGTACTGATACAACAGAATCTATAGTAAAAGACTTGTTAGACTATTTAAAGCAGTCTTTAGTAACTGTAGTTGCGGAAACAGCTGAACTAGCTCATGAAGTTTATAATAAAGTAGTTCCACTATTATTGGAACATCCTGATGCAATAAAAACGTTGCAAGAATATCTGGATGAATTAAAGGAACATATAAACCCAATGGTTGAATCAGATCCGAATAAGATGGATTGGGAGGATTTATTTACTATGTGGCTATTTGAGTTGGGCGCATCAAATATGGATATCAATATGGAAAATAATAATATAAATTTTGTATTTGGAGATGATGCTAAAACAACTAAAGATCTTCAAGTGCAAGAAGGGGTATTAGAGGCACGTAATGAAGCTATCATAAATATAAAAGACGGTTCATTCACAGATGTAGACCATACTTGGTCATATGATGTTAATGAGTTCCTTGATGGGGTTATAACAATGAATACAGCAACTTCGTTTTTAGGATCGTATTACACAGAAGTTAAGATACATGATAATCATGATGGTACATATAGACTTGATTATAGAGTTTCCAATATTAGCGGTTGGGAGTCCGCAACGCGTTTGCGTGTATCTCATGATCATAAATACCATGATGGTATTATTCCAAATTGTGATCGGGACTCGGGTGTTGGTTTAGGAGGAACAATAAGTGAAACGTGGACTTGGTCTGAAACTATTAGTTTATGATAAACATGGAACGAATGCTTTTTTGTTCAATATTATTAATAGTGTTGCTGTGTGGCTGCTTAAAACGTCAGTCTCCTAAAAAATATACAGCTCGTTATGGTATTGAATATAATTCAGTTAGAGATAGTTTAGGTATTGTGTTGTTGGATTCAAGTTGGGTAGCATTCAAAGTTTGGGATGGAGTAACAGCTTGGGGCCCTCAAGAAAAAAAAACATATCCGTGTCATGTTAATAAACAAATAGCTTATTTTAATGATACTCTTTATTGTGAATTAGATGTATATGGTAATGGAGAAAAATATGAAACCCCTGATGGATTGAATTCTGTCAATTTAAAAGTGATGTATTTTTATCGCCCATCTCGTTCGGGGCCATGGGCGGGCTTGACTTATAGTGATAATGCGGTTGGATGGTATTGTGTTTACGAGGGTGGTCCAGGTGCTCCTGGCCGAATTAGTAAAGAAAAAGCTGATTCTATTATAAGATTATGGAGAATTAAAAATTAAAGTAGTACATAATTATGATATGTCTGTAGATTGTTTGTGGATATAAATCCTCAAAATAGCTCATGAGGCCTTTAATGAGGATACTGTAATCACTTATCCATTAAAAAAGTGTGGTAGAAGTATGAGAATCAATATAATCATTGCCAAGTAGTGGTAATTAAAAAAATAGTCGTGGACTCGTTTGTCTGTATTGTTTTTATAATGATAGGAGGAAATGTAAATTGAATCGTTATCTAAAAACATTAAAAGGTATGTTTTGGTATCGTGATCCTAAAGATTATATTGAAGTGATTGAACCTCCTAAATCAGATTCCATAATTCATATTATTCCACGAAAGAAGAAAAACTTAATTCAGTAAATCGAGATTAATGATAAATACAATATTATGAAGAAGATTACAAAGAAAGACCTTAGAGGGCTAAAACAATTGTTTCCAATGCTGGGAAAGGCTGAGATGCGGCATTATGTCGGTGACTATTCTAATGGTTATTTTGAGTATTATGATTCTGTGACTGGTGAGGTGGGGCATATGACGCAAAGTGAGTTGGAAACTAAAACAACATGAAAATTTTGTATTTTGGACCATAAATAGAACTTAAATATGAAGAAAATATTAATTCTTTTCTTGATTCTTTTCTCTTTATATGGGACTTGTTATTGTCAAGTGTCTTCTGGCGATTCTTTGTGTAAACGTATACCTGTTGTGAGGTATACTCCGAGGGATTTTTTGGCAATAGTGAATGATGCTTTTATACATAGTCCGGAATATTTGGATATATGTATAAAAGAGAAAGATACCTTGTTTGTTCAGTATCGATTTGGTAAATCCCATGTCTATCGAAGGAAATTTTTTGATATTAATAAAATTGATACACAGCTATTTTTTAGTGCAGATAGTCTATTTATTGTTTCTATAAAAAATGAATCATTAAGTTGGCCTGATCTTCCTATCTATCGTATTTATGGGATGAAAAAGCGTGGCGGTTATTTGTATGGATTAACTTGGGGCAAGAGAGAATTGTATTCATTTTCTGATTTGCTCAAAACCCGTTATGGTTCTATAGATAAGTTTCGCGAGATATACCTGAATGATGTCAGAGATAAACTTAGTCTTATGGGAGACAAAAATAATGGAATCACATTATATCCTAATGATAAGCGTGGAATGCAATCTTTTCTAGAAAAAGACTATGTGATTTATGAAAGATTTGCTCCTGCTGATACGGTAGGAGTATTAAATAGATTTGTCTCATTAGTTTCGACCTATACCTTGTTGCAGGAAAAACAGAAAGATCTGCTTGAAAATAAAATAATGGAAAGGGTTCGTTATAATCATACGATGGACATAGCAAAAAAGGAGGTAAAAGATTATATTCCTTCAGAAATAATTTTATATGGGACAGATATAACAGTCTTGTTATCCGGTGTACTAACAGAATCACAATATAAAGTGGTCTATTCTGCGCTTCAGAATTGTAACCTTTACAGACGTGACGCTATATTTGGTCTGCACTTATTCAGATCTCCTAAAAATATGTGGGACGATGGCGATTATGCTACATCGTATGAAGATAGGCTGAAGGAAACGGCAAATAATCTTTTGAATCATGTGAAATAGTGATTTTGATTTGCAAGGGAAAAGTTGATTAGAGTACATGAATAGTTATAAAATATGAAGAAGATTACAAAAACAAATTTTCAGGGATTGCGACAGCTATTTCCTGTATTAGAAAAAGAAGATATGCGTCATTATGTCGGTGGCTATTCTAATGGTTATTGGAATGGCAACTGGAATAATCCCTATTCCTATTTTGATTATGGTGGCTATACAGGCTATAATGGTTATTATTATGATGGCTCGGGATACCGTCTTCCTGAGGTGACAGTTTATGGATATTATCCAAATCATAATCAAGGTGGAGGAGATTTTTGGCCTATATTTCCTAATGGCCCTTTGGAAAATCCTAATGCCGGATATTCTTATTCTAGTGGTCAACAAGGTTATAATGGAAATCCAGGGATTAATGGGAATCCAGGCTATGGCTATTATGGTTATTACGGATACTATGGCTATTATGGAGAGGGTGGTAACGGAACCCCTAATTCTAATGTTCATTATTATACGCAGGAAGAATATGATACTATGGTTGCTAATGGAACATGGAATGGTGGATATGTAGAAGGTTGGGGATATATAGGTAATGATGTTAATGCGTTTTCAGGAGTCGGAGAGTATTGTACATTTCCTGAATACTTACGAAGTTCTTCAAATGATTTGTGGAATATATTTGTAGATAAGGTTGTTGCAATGGTACTGACAAAGATTCATAAGGGACTTCCTGTAGTTAAGGATTATACAGATTATCTTGAAAAGCAGATAAACCAAGTACATAATGATATGCAAGCTGATTTATTAATAAAAGGATATGACGCTTCTTCTAATTTATTTGTAGGGAGTAAGCCAATGCTAAATGGTGTTGATAGCAAAATTCGGTTTAGTGTATATGATGCCAATACAGGTCAGCTCATCCTTTATAAGGATATGGATGTTTTGGGAAATATCTACTATTAGGATTAGAGATTATCAGTTTGTAACCTATATGTCGTTGTTTATTGCTTTTCTGTTTATGGCGAGATATTGTATTAATAAGTTGAGTTCTTACAATCATATTTAAAAGTAGTGAGAATAAATTGATATTAGAAAAAAAGTAGTATTAATATTGTTTACATATGAAGAACATTGTTTGTTTTGTGATAGTGTTATGTACATGTACATATATACACTCTCAGACTTCAAGAAAAAAACTTTTGGATATGATGAACTTTTCAGAAAAAAGTGGTTGGTCAATAGCTCTGAAACGTTTTGATGCTCGTGTCCAAGTAGATAGTTCGTCTTTATATAAAGAAAAGTATCCACTGCAAATCAAACAATATAACATTGCAGGATTTTATCCAATTTTATGTGGAATGCTATATAATACTTTCATTCTTCCTGATGTAGATAGCGATAGTATGACTGTTTCTTTAACTTGTAAGAGTCAAAATTTGAAGAGTGCTAATTTAGTGATGTCTGGCATTAGCGAGAATGAAAAAGTTCTCTATTCGGACACTTTGTCTGTTAATGGATATAATGATTGGCATACTTATCAGAAAAATGTTTCTTTGGTAGATGTTGCTATGATGGAGCTGAATATTGTATTTGCAGGAAAAGATACATTGAGATTTTTGGAATCAAAGGAAGATAAAATAGAGAGTCAGCAGAATTTATGGCTGGATAGAATAAATATGAAGGTGGGCGATAAAAATATAGCAGACTGTCCTATTTTATCTTCTCCTGACATAGTGCTCTCTCAAAAAAATGTGGTCCATAGTGATTCTTTGTTGAATTCGGATTTTGATTATGCTTTTAAAAATAAGAAAATAGTTGCTTTTGGAGAATCGGTACATGGAAGTGCCACAATCAATGAAGAAGTGGTTCAACTACTTAAACATGGGATAGAATATGATGACCGTAGGCTAATATTAATGGAACTGCCTTTGGAAAAAATGCTTTATGTGAATCGTTTCGTACAGGGAGATAGTGCTTTTTATATCGATAGTATCAGACCTTATTTTGATATTCTGAAGAATGGGTTGATTTCTTTGTTTGGTTGAAAGAGTATAATGCGAAAATGAAAAATAAAGTTTGGCTTTTAGGAATAGATTATGAATATGAATATCGGTTTACTGAGTTAGACTTGTTTGAATATCTAGTAGCAGTAAATCATACTGCTTCCAATCCTTATATTGCTGAATTTTGTCGAATGTTATTATTACAAGAAAAAGATTCAAATCAAAAAAAAATATCTTTTCTTCAATCTCATAATTATTTTAAGGATGAGATTGGCTTATATGAATCAAAGATTCTAGAACATTGTTTGCAGACGATTATTCAAGCAAGAAAGCAGCCTGTTTTAAGCTTTTCGCTACGTGATAAAGTGATGTTTGAGAATTTGGATTTTTTGTTTGGTTTGTTTTCTAAAGATAAAGCCATGAAAACTGCTGTATATAGCCATTTTGGACATGCTAATTATTCTGCATTGGAAACAAGAATTGTTTCTGATCCTCCATTTGGTTCTTTCGCTAAACGGGTTTATGGCGATGACTTTTTTGTTGTTGGTATATTTGTGGGAGGTGGTGAAACTCTAAATGAGGGCAAAGGAAATAAATGGAATATCTCTTATTTAAAAGAAAATTCAAAGGATACATTTGAATATTGGTTAAGTCAAGTTTCGATGGATTTTTTTTATGTACCTAAAGTGTTCTTACCCTCTTGTCTAATGTGGTATCGAAATATAGGAATAGCTGCAAAGGAGTTTAGTAGTCTGATGAACCCTTCTTGTAGAATGGATGGTGCGTTGTTTATAAGGGAAACTAAACCTTTGAAGAAAGCTTCTTTGGATATAGTTACTGAGCATTTTGACTTTATAAATCGATTTAAAAAGTGTTTGGATAAAAGTCGGGAACTTGATTTCGGGAAGAAAAAAATATCCTTCTAAAAGTTACATATTATAATTAAGCTAATTATTTATTAAAAATCAATCTCTGAATGTTTTAATGATGAAAAAGATAATTTATCTATTACTAGTCTCACTTTTAATATTGTCCTGTGGGATGAGAAATAAAAAAGAAGTAATTCAGCAACTGTCAGTAAGAGAATTCACTAAATTGGAAAAACTTTACTTGCTGCCTTTTGATTCGGTAATGAATATATATGATTTGTCAAATGATAGTATTGTGGATTTTCCTGATTTATCTAGCTATACTATTAAGTCACTTAATTTGTCTGGCAATTTGTTGGATACAATTATTCCACGTCTTTTACCTAAAGGATTGGAACGTCTGAATCTTTCAAATAATAAATATAAAGGATTTGTAAATATAAGAAGATGCACTATCCCCTCTTTAAAAGAGGTAGACTTATCTTATAATACATTGGATAGCATAAGAATAACCGAACCATTATATCGGATAATATTATCACATAATAATTTAGTTTTTATTGGTTTAAATCAAAAAAATATACAATATCTTGACGTGTCTTATAATATTCATTTAAATAGGCTTGTTCGTTTTGAACCTTCACTTATAGATACAGTTATAAGTGAAGGAGTTGCAGGAGGAAAAACTTTAATAGGACCAATTAGTAAGAATGCTGGGTATCATTTTTAATGATCTTAAATAACAGATGCTATGAAATATTTAATTTATATATTATTATTTTCTCCCTTTTTGTTATCTTGTAGAATGGGGATTAGGAAGGAATCTAGTAAGCAACCTTTGACGAAAGAACTTACTAAATTGAAAAAGCTTTTTTTGCTGCCTTATGATTCAGTTATGGTCCATTATGATCTGTCAAATGATAATGTCGAGAATTTTCCGAATTTGTCTGCTTTCACTATTAAATCGCTTGACTTGTCTCATAATCTGTTAGATACAATTAATCCACTTTTTTTACCTAAAGGGTTGGAACAATTAAATCTTTATCATGATCTATACTGTGGTTTCATACTCATAAGGAAAAATACGATCCCCTATTTAAAAGAATTGGATATATCTCATAATGCATTAAATAGAATAGATATAGCTCCTCCTTTATACCGTATAAATGTATCATATAATGATCTAAATGTTATTGATCTGAATCATAAGAATATACAATATCTTGATATCTCTTATAATTCTGATATTTCAGAAAGGGTAAGCTTTGAGCCTCTTTGGATAGATACATTAGTACGAGATGGAGTTGCTGATGGGAAACGTCTATTAGGACCACTGACTGATATTGTTATTGAATAAGTGGTCTTGCATAATTATTAGGCTTGGTTTTAGAAGAAAATTAGGTGATTTTAAATGTTGAATAGTATGAAAAATATAATTTATATATTGTTAGTCTCATTCTTATTATTATCCTGCGGAATGATGAGCAAAAAAGAAGTAACTGATCAACCTCCTAGAAATGAGCTCACAAAATTGGAAACCCTTTTTTTGTTACCTTATGATTCTGTTATGGATTATTATGACTTGTCAAATGATAGCATTGTGAATTTTCCGGATTTGTCTGCTTTCACCATTAAATCGCTTGACTTGTCTTATAACTTATTAGAAACAATTAATCCGTTTTTCCTGCCTAAAGGGGTGGAGAGGCTTAATCTTTCTCATAATCTATATCGTGGAATTGTACGAATAAGAAAAAATACAATACCTAGTTTAAAAGAACTGGATATATCCTATAATGCAGTAAATAGAATAAATATATGCGAGCCTTTATTTCGGATTATATTGTCATATAATGATTTAACGTATGCCAATTTTAACCATAAGAATCTACAATATCTTGATATTTCTTATAACCCTTCTCTGTCTGAGAGAGTGAACTTTGAACCTCTTTGGATAGATACAATAGTGCGGGATGGGGTTGCTGATGGGAAACGTCTTTTGGGACCGATTAGTGTTTCTTATGATTACAGCCATTAAACTTAATATTGCGTGCATTGTCGATTCAGCGTTAGAAGAATATAGAAATGATTATAAATAGGGAATAATATGAAAAATGCAGGTCTTATATTTTTTGTACTTCTTTTTTTATTGTCTTGTCATGCAGGAAGTAAGAAAGGAACTTTGGAACATGTCTCAGTGAAGAAACTGACTAAATTAGAACATCTATTTTTATTACCTTCTGATTCGGTAATAAACGCATATGATTTATCGAATGATAGTATTGTGAGTTTCCCTGATTTATCTGCTTATACTATTAAAACACTTAATTTATCTGGTAATTTATTGGATACAATTATTCCACATTTTTTGCCTAAAAAGTTGGAGATACTAAATCTTTCACATAACAGGTACAGTGGGCAATTGAGAATTAAGGAGGGTACAATATGTGCTTTGAGAGAAATTGATTTATCCTATAATGCATTGAGTAGCATATATGTAGGTGGACCTCTTTATCGCATAATTGTATCACATAATGATTTGTCATCTGTTTGTCTAAATCATAAGAATATACAGTATCTGGATATTTCTTATAATTCTAATATGTCGGAAAGGGTTACATTTAATCCTGCGAAGATTGATACTATTGTACGGGAAGGTGTGGCTGATGGGAAACGCTTATTAGCCCCTAATGCTCCCCCTCTTCCTCATCCCACTTTTATATCAGAGTAATGAAGTGATAGAGCGATATAATTAAAATACTAAAATAGATTATGCATAACATCCCTAAAATAATACATCAAATTCAGGAGGAGACACAACCGCTGTTTTCGGATTTTTTTTCAAATCTATCCCAATCATGGGTAGAAAATCATCCTTTATGGCAATATAAACTTTGGAGTCTTCATGATATAAAAGAATTAATTCATTATGAATTTCCTCACTTTGCCACATTTTGTGACAATAATTTGAATAATAAACTACTATTAGAAATAAGTCGTTACTTTATATTATATCGTGAAGGGGGAATATTTGTAGATTCAGACATTGAATGTATAGAGCCTTTTGATGATATTGTAAAGGATAAGCAGTGTTGTTTCTCATATGTTCCACAACTATCTTCCAAGAAGATTATTTCAGATTCATTGATAATATCTAAAAGGGAAAGTTTATTTCTGAAATTTATTATTGAAAGATTAGATAGTAATTTAAATTGTTTGGTTGAGGAAGGAATATCCTTCTTAAATAAAACATATTCTTTGTATGATTGTAAAGATGAAGTGGAAATAATATCTTCTTCAATTATCAATCCTTGTTCTCCTATTGAAATAGAATTGTTGCTTAATGGAAAAATCTCAGAGAATTCTATAGATAATATTATATCTGAAGCTCATTCAATTTGCTACTATTTAAAGGAAAGAGCACAATCTAAAAGAAAGATGAATAGTATAGATGTACTGTATTTAAGTTCTATTGTAGGACAAGGAGGTGCATTTAGGGCTGCTCATAGGATACATTTAGGATTGAGAGCAATAGGAATTGATTCTAAAATGTTAGTCTTAAATTCAAATTTGGGAGAAAAGGGTAACTTATTGGACAATATTCATGTGGCTATTCCAAGCCCGCAAGAAAAAGTTGGCTATCATAATGATTTAGAGCCTTTAAAACAGTATCCTGCATATAATATGGCATCTCATACGTTTGCTCCTGCTATGGCAGGTACGGATGTGAATAGGTATATTGATATTTTTAATCCCAAAATAGTGCAAATTCATTGGATAAATGCCGGATATATAAAGATTGAAGACTTAGGTAAAATAAAAAAGAAAATTGTTTGGCGTTTGGCTGATTGTTGGCCATTGACAGGAGGATGTTATTATTACGGGGATTGTAAAAGATACTTGACCGGTTGTGGTAAATGTCCGAAACTTGGCTCAGAAGACATGGATGATTTGTCTCATGAAATTTGGAAACGTAAAGAGAAGGCATGGAAGGAGATGGATATGGTAATAGTTGTTCCAACTCTATGGATGAAACAGTGTGTTGAAAACAGTACTCTTTTAAAAGGGAGGGATGTTTTTGTTATTCCTAATGGGCTTGATCTTGATAAGTTTTACCCTGTTAGAAAAGAAGTAGCAAGAGAGGTTTTGAATATTCCATCAGATAAAAAGGTGATACTTTATGGGGCTACTAATGCTATAAATGATAGGAGAAAAGGTTTTTCATTATTATTGCAAGCGCTCCAGTCATTGTCAGACGCATATAAGAATGAATATTATCTTGTCATTTTTGGAGCCGAACGTCAGAGACTGGATTTGGATATTCCTTTTAGATTTATGGGGTATATACGTGATCATCAGATTCTGCAAGCTTTGTATTCTGCGGCTGATGTTATGGTTGTTCCTTCATTAGAAGAAGCTTTTGGACAGACAGTAACGGAAGCTATGGCATGCGCAACACCTGTTGTTTCATTCTTGGAAACCGGACCGGAAAGTATAATTGAACATAAGAGAACCGGTTACTTGGCCCGGTATGCTGACGAGAAAGATTTGGCGGCTGGAATTGAGTGGGTTCTCAGTAGTACAAAGCTAAATGATGAATTGTCGGTTAATGCAAGAGCCCGGATAGAAGAATCTTATGATATAAGGATTATAGCAAAACAATATGAAAAGCTATATCAT